>UMAA01001314.1_pt1 | contig 22139 bp, 21 predicted proteins | sample 1963611 | NCBI WGS metagenome assembly UMAA01 (sample SAMEA4835906, study PRJEB28245) | human gut metagenome | biome: gut microbiome; material: fecal sample | place: Denmark | collected 2008 | reverse complement strand
AATGATAGAAATGCAATAAAACGGAACATACCATGCAAAAATCATCACATAAGAACTTAATCCTAGAAGTTCCTTTGAAATTGTTAATGGTGATATTGAATTTCCACAGATTATTATTGCAACTATCAGTGCCGGAATTGCAATGCACCAGTAATTAAACAGCAACTTCTTAATTTTCAAAAGGGCTTCTTTCCATGAAACATTTTTGAAAGCAAATGTCCAGCCATTTATAAACGCAAAAATACAAACGCAAAGCTTTGTGGGCGAATTAAATAGCGTGGCAAACCTTAAATTTGGCTCGTACCCCCCAGTAATAATCCACGAAGGGAATGTATAGAAATGATGAACAAGCATTAGGAGAATTGCAAAGCCTTTAATTATATACTCTGTTCCTTGCTGATCATATTTTTAGTTGTACTTTTCATCACTTCATCCTCCATGTTCACATCTACTTTCTAGCATCTTGCAATACGCCGACGTTTTTAATCAATGCATCTTCACATATTCGATAAACTCTCCGTATGAATTGAATATAGCTTGGCTATTCAAGAAATCTCTCTTTACTTCTTCCATATTGTCTCCATGCAAATTGAAAAATTGAGGATACTTACTAATTGTTTCTTTAGTGCGAGCCAAATAAAGCCAGGCAAAACCATCCCCCATTTGCTCAATCGTAGGATATTTTCCAGTGTTTTCGTAACATTGCTTTGCACATGCAACTGCATCATCAAGACACCTTGTTTTTCGTTTTTCTTTATACTCTTCAAGCGAACAGATTACCTTTGCAGGATTTCCACCAATAACAACATTATCAGGGTACACTCCGCTAACAACCGAATTAGCACCAACGATAACGTTATTCCCGATGATTGTTCCCATCAAAACTGTTGAATTCATACCAATAAATACGTTATTGCCTATGATTGTTGGCCGACTTCCGCCTATGTTCTCTCCGTAAGCATAGCGAGCGACACTTCTACTATAATCGTGTGCAAGTATTTTTACATTATCTGTTATCTTACAATATTCTCCAATTTGAATCAGAAACAGTTTTACTGGATCCACAAATGCAGTTTTAGGCAAAAAGAAATACGTGCCCTTACCTATTTTTGCCCCCCGAATCAGCGATGCAACACATATTTATATCCTTTCGTTTCATACAGCCTCCAAAATTTTTCATATTCCTCTGGTCTGTCTGCTGGCTTAGTAAGAACAGTATTGTATGGCAACAGCCCAGCAACGTTACATTGTTTTGTATAAAATCGATCTTTCACGTTTTTCCATAATTGCATTCCAATATCCGTATTAATCCACACCTGTGATACACCATGCTGATCTAAGCAATCTGTTGCGATATGCTCTATCCCCCAGCAGTCTCCAATTGTAATATCAGCACATCTCTTCTGAGACGCAAATTTACATGAAAAACAGCTCTCGCGAAAGACAAGCCGTTTCGAGAATAACGAAGCATACGCTTGTAAGAAGTTACAGTTGTATAGTTCTCTTCCGTTCTCTAATTGTGCGCTGTGTATGTAATCATGTCCCCATCCTAGTCTTTCATCTCGGAATACATATTTCTTTACCTTGGAATATTTACTTTCTGTCAATTTAATATGTTCCTGGAAAACCTCAGGACTTGGAACGCCATAGCAAAGAATTTCAACAGTAATCAATCTTCCATTTACTTGGATTTTATCTTTAAGAAAAGACGTTATTGCCGCTACTTGACAGGGTGTTCCAGAAAACAAAACAGTCCTCCCTAATTTCAAATCCTCTGATATCTGCGAGTAGCACTCACGTATTCGACTTTGGATATATTTTGAACCCTGAAATCTCCTTACTCCACATTCATCTACTGCTTTCCTATGTACAACTTTCCAATCATCTGCATATTCGGCTCCGTATACGGTACCCCCCCCGTAAAATTTCGCTTGCCAGTTCAATAAAAACACCGCCAGAAGTGCTTCTCTCTTTTTCAATCAAAGATTTATTGCTTGCTATTACCACAGATTCTGTAGGATGCGGAAGTTTTATTTTTTCTGCATTCATTACGGGGCATTTATTAATACATTTCTTACAGTTAATGCATTTGCTTTCATTAACTTTCGGATAAGAAAAAGTCGAAATCGTTATCTCTTCAATTGCGTTAACTGGGCAAATTTCTGCACGCAACATACACCCGCAACAGTCTTGTTTCTTTACAAAGCTATCAATCACTATTTTGTCCCTCCCATTTATTCTGCAAATCACTTTCTTACGAACTGCTTTATTACACTGACAACATATTTTCTATTAGTCACTAAATATAGGCAGCAAATCAAACCAAGTACAATATATCGTAAAGCGATCATCGTATATATCTTTGTAAAAAGAGTACATACTATACTTACCAAAATCAGACAACCAAACACAAAGCGATCTTCATACAAATGAACTTTAAGTAAATATCTGGAAATTACAAAATGCGCAACAAACAGGAGACCATAGCATACTAAAGTAGTATATGCTGCTGCAACATAGCCATATTTCGGAATAAAAACTGCATTCAAAATCAAATTGCAAATAGCAGCAACCATTGTGCCAATTGATATGTATTTGACTTTCTTTAAATGAACTTCGATAATGACATAATTTGTGAACAAATACTGCATCAATACGCCTAATGCGGATGGCAGTATTACAGCAACACACTCGCTGTATTGATGCCCACCCAATATTAGAACAGCCTCTGGTGCAAGTGCTACTGCTCCAATACAGAGCATGCATCCAAAAACAATTAGTGGCTTAACATTTTTCCTTATTTCTTCATATTTACCTTCATAATATGTATCATGAAACCACGGATTCCACGCTTCATTTACTGCATTTGTGATTAATGATATAAGAGTTGCATACTGGTAAGCAAGAGAATACAGCCCTGTCGCCTCTTGTCCACATATTTTTGTAATGAATAATCTATCCGACTGCCCAAGAATGTATAGTGAAATAGTATGAATAATTAATGGAATTGATAGATGCAACCCATACCGCCAATACGATTTGTTAAGGCAAAAGCGTTTGCCTTTTATTCCACCAATAACAAAAACAATGCCCAAAACAAGTGCTGGTAATGCAAGTCCAAGGCATCTTCCTATAAACTTTCTTTCACTATATAGTGCGACAAGAAGTATCGATAGAACAATCGTTGAAATAGCTGTATAAACGGTGATTCCAATATTTTGCTTATAGTTATAATTATAGCGGTACCAATTTTGTTGCATACTGACCATCATACCGCCCCATAAATACATAAACAAAATAATCACACAGATGTTATCAAGTTCTAAAAATCCAGAAACTGGTTTAATGAAAACAAATGAAACAGCTGCCAAAACACCGGTCACAATACTTCCCAAAACCTGCATAGAGCCAATATATCTATCAAATTGACCAGGAAAATCCTGTTTTGCTCTTCCGATGCTGTAGCCCAGGTTTAATGAACACACAATTAAAAGTAAGCTATACCATGAAGAAAAGGTGGTAGCCGTACCATAGTCTGTTTTTGTCATCATACGAGTCAGAATCGGTGTTGAAATCACAGCCATAGCCTTAACCATGATTGTTGAGATTGTATACCAGATTCCGGCCTTCATCACATTTGCCTTAGAATCTTGTTCCTTCATTTTGTCTCCCTACTATACTGACAAATTTGAAGTTCCTCAATAAAAATGCCAGTAGTTTTTTCCTCCCAGAGTGTACTCCATTGACTCCTCTCTCTTTGAAACCAGTTTGGCTGGAAGTCCCGCATATACTCCATATGGGATTGTTGATTTTGTTAATGTTGCTCCAGATGCAATTACACTGCCTTCTTCTACAACGCATTTAGGAAGAACCGTTGTTTTGCTGCTAACCCATGCATGTTTCTTGACTACCACAACTCCACCTTTGTTGTTTGTACGAAAAAGTGGATCATTTACATCGTGTTGCTCTGTATATATTGAAACCGCCTGTGCAAAACATACGTCATCTTCAATTACAATTCCCTTTCTTCCATCAAGAAGTGCACCTACACCAATTACGCTTCTTCCGATGGTAATGTTCCACGGAGATCTGATTTCAAATCCGCCGTAAATGATTGCATTAGGATCAATATCCATACAAAAGATTTTTTGTAAAATCACCTTTCTAATATGATGTGATGGGATTCTTCCTACCACAATACTCATATATCGAATCAAGCCGTAAAAATATGGATAAAGTTTTGAATAGATTCTTCCAATAAATCCTTTGTTTTTTACATTATCGGATTTCGATGCCGTACCCCCCCCCAGAGGTTTTTGAACATTTACGATAATCCTATGATGTTTTCTTTCTCTTTTACAAATTACAGCACATACCAAAAATGCAAAAGCATACAGTGTAATTATCAGGTAGCATATAATTGCCGGTATCATTAAAAACAATATCATCTTCTATCTCCCCACAGCTTCTTTCAGAGCATTTTCCAGATAATCTAAAGAACGTTTTTTTTCTTTTTTAATTGCAGCGTCAATCGTTGTATAATCAAGCTGATTTAACAAGTATTCCTCAATAGAATCGTTTTGCCCAAGGCTGTTTCTTGTTACTTTTAGTATATTTCGCAGTCCATCAATCTTGTTGGTTTTATCTCCTCTTTCAACTAAGACAAAATTTTTATGATATTTAATGGCAAAGATCAGCCCATGGTAGGAATCTGTAACAACAAACGATGCATGTTCATACAAGGATAACCATTCCTCTAAATCTGCAGTACTATAAGACTTATCTGCCCAATCACATCTTCTTCCAACACAGATTATTTTCAAACCTTTAGTATTTGCAAATTGAATGATCCTGTCTTTTTCCTTGATAAGAGATCCAAACGAATAAATTAAAAGGTACCCTTTTTTACATAATCTTTTTCGTCCAACACCAAAATCATAGAGTAGTGTCGGATCAAGAACAATTTCAACCTTTGTTCCCGTGTTATTTTGTAATAATTCTTGTGTTGTATTATCACGCACAGAAAGTGCCGTCATATTTTTCAGACCTGTCTGGATATCTTTATCCAGTATAGTGTCTGGTGGTACGGTACCAGCACTTGCTGCATACATTACCATCGGGAAGCCATCGTGAAATCCTACACCATAATAAACTTTGCTTGCCAAATCATGATTCAAGTTTAGAATTTCATCACTTCCAATAATAACGGTATCATATCCCAATGCTTCGATTTCTTCTGGACTTGTCACTCTTTTCGACTGTGGATAAACAGATAATTGCTTCTTGAACTTAAACCACTTATACACTCCTTTTATCAGGATAATAGGATGTCGTTTTAGATTTCCTGTCATACAACATGTATGTAGCTCTATGCCCCTATTGTTGCAAGACGGATAATTGATGAATTCACAATCATATCCCATTGTTTTAACACACTCTCTTAATGCCATAGAATGTGCTCGTGCACCATAGTTTATTCCAAAATACCATGTTAAAATTCCTATTTTCTTATTCATCACCAATCTGCTCCTTGCTCCTTCTATTAATCACTTCCACCATACCAATGAATATAAAATACGGAAGATAGCAGCTATATTCATAAAGTGGATTTCCTGTTGAACAATACAACAAGAAAAAAATTTCATATGCTGTCGCACAACATATCATCCTGCGATAAAATTCTGGATATACCCACTTTTGTATAGATATTTTATGTAAAAGTTTCATTGCTCTTATCAACGTAGCAATAAATAGCAGCCCAATGATTACTGTTCCAACAATCCCCGTTTCACAAAGAATCTCATAATATACATTATGAGCATAATCGCCAGGGCTTATTGTATTATTATTTGGGAACCACGACCATCCATATCCCAATAAAGGTTTTCGCAAAAATGCCAAAAATGCAAATACCTTTAGTTCATCTCGCCCCATATCAAAGTTGCCTTCTTTGGATGTCTCAATAATTCGATTCAGAGCATTCAACACCTGTGGCATAAATTGAGCTGCAAAATAAACAGCAAGTGCACCCAGTCCAATAATTCCAATTATCTTAAACCATCGGCTAAATTGCTTATCAGCGTTATACATATAATAAACAATCAATAATGCTGCAAGTGTAAAAATCAAATGTGCTCTTTTTCCGGTCAAAAAAAGCGAAAGCAAAACCAAAACAAATCCAAACCAATTTAGCAGCCTTTTGTTCTTACTAAACATTGATTTTGAACACATACAGTCGATAAAAAACGGAATTACACCAAGTCCCAAATAAATCCCATTTGTACTATAATGTGCCGTAATTCCACACATATAACCAGAATTATAGAGACGCATCAATCTTGCAGCTACCTGTGATGAAGCCCTAGATATAGTAGGATAAATAAAAGCAAAATAAAAATCCGAACTGAAGTAACTCAAAAGAGTAAATACAGCATAGAAAATCCCAACAAACTTCAAAATCTTCAGGAACATTTCCATCCAATCTAGCTCTTCGCTATTTCTCATCCAAATATAAAGAACTATTGTCCAGAAGAACTGGAACTCTTTGGTTGTATTTCCTGCTGCAACATCCCAGTTATTCCACAATAGTGAAATAAGAAATACCATGATTACCAGCAAATCCATATAACTGAATTCGTTTACATTTATTTTTCGGTTTTTCACAAATGCCATCATAATGATAAGCATCCCAACGATTCCATAGCACAGAGAAGTGTGTGACACATAGAACCCAAACCAAAAATCAACTCCATAAAAGGTAAATGCAATAAAAGAAGCTAGAAATATTGCAATTTTACGATAATTCATTTTTATGATCATTTCCAACTATCTCCTTTGCATACAATATAAATCTGCTTAACAACATCGGTATTGCTATACCAAATCCCATAATCAAGGTAAGCTGAATGGCGGGATTACAGCAAATCGCCTGAACTACCACCGCAACTACACAAATCACCCACGGATTATGAAGTAAGTAGATTGTATACGACTCATCTCCAATTTTCTTAAGTATTCTTCCTCTTCCTCTTTCAGCCAGCCACGATGCAACACAAGCGCAGATAATCACGGCCGACCCTGCTGTCAGCATTCGCTCGACCTGTGTTTCAATATTTCTTCCTAATGCTGTCATTCCAGATATATCAATCAGGACATTTCTAAAAATAGAAAACACAAGAAGTCCCATTGATGTCCAGCACACACCTTTTTTTACTTCAATTTTTTTTCCAAATTGAAGAAAAAGCCACATACCAGCTGAAAAAAACAAGTAGTATCTAAATGCCTTGTATAAAATATCCGGCATATATTTCCAGAGAAACATATTTGCTCCAATACAAATTGCTCCTATTAGTAGCAAATCATATATTTCAATCCTTCTATCTACAAACACCCATGAAACAATAAAATATATCAACAAAACATAGATATACCATAGACTAGTGAAACTTGGTTTTCTAAAAATTAGTGGGTCAATTATGATGGCACATACTGTCTTAACAGTATACCCTTTTGATACCAGAAAAATATTTATAGTGTCGTTTATGGATGCAACCCTGATTAATACTGCAAATAACACTGATAAAAAATAATATGGAACGAACAGCTCCTTCACTTTCTTAAATAAAAAGCATTTAAATCCACTCTTCTTATACTTAGCTGCACTATTTTGAAACAAATATCCTGAAATCACAAAAAAGATATTGACATGTATCATATCAATAACATGCACTATCACTTCTGTTGTCCTTGTTGATTCAAGCAGTGACAGGGAATGGTGAAGAACAACCATTATAATAGCTATTCCTCGCATTATCTGAATCGTATTTCTATTCTCTAAGTCAACTGTTGTACTCATGTATCACTTAATCTCCGAAAAACTCATCTTCTAGCATCAAACACAAGCAATGGTAAACTGGCAAATGCAATTCCTGAATCATATATGTTTCAATCTGCGGAACTTTAATACACACATCACTCGTCTGCTCCAACTTACTGTTCTTTGCACCAGTAAGACCAATTACCTTCATGCCTTTTGCGTGTGCGGTGGTCGCCGCATATAGTACATTCTCACTATTACCGCTTGTGGAAATACCTAAAAACACATCTCCTTCTTTTCCATAGCCATTTACCTGCTGTGCAAAACACAGAAGTGGTTCGCAATCATTCATGTACGCAGTAGACAATGCCGGATGTCCATCCAGTGCAATAGCAGGAAGCGCACCTTGCAGGTTTTCTGCCAGAACAGTTCCAAGCTCCTTATTTTCCTTAACAAGTTTATATGCGAAATCTGCGTCTGGTTTTCGAGGGAGTTTGAATCCTTTCATTAATTCGCCAACAATGTGTTCCGCATCCGCAGCAGAACCACCGTTTCCAGCAACCAGCAATTTACCGCCATTCTTATAAGATTCTTCCAGTAAAAAATATGCTTCTACAATTTCTTTTTTAACGGATTCTAGTGTAGGATATCTCTCGCAGAGAATCTCAATATGCCTTGCAATGTTCTCTTTCAACTCTTTCACTTTCTCTTCCTCCACAAACTCCAATCTTCACATCATGCGACTAACAAATTCACCCAGTGACTTCATTGTTTCGGTCTGTCCATAACTTTCATCACTGTTGCTCAAAAGCACAGTCTTGCATCCAGCATTGATACCAGCCTTAACATCGTTTTCTCCATCGCCAATCATCCACGACTGTGACAAATCAATGTTATAATCTTCTGCTGCTTTCAACAGCATTCCTGGCTTCGGTTTACGACAGTCACATTCAATCTTCAGTTCCGGACGCTCACCTTCATATCCCTTATGAGGGTGATGCGGGCAATAATAAATGGCATCCAAATATGCGCCTTCTTTTCCAAGGAGTGTTTCCATCTTATTGTGGATTTCTTCCAATTCTTGGAATGTCACCTCTCCCCTTGCAATAACAGGTTGATTTGTAACTACAATTACAAGATAACCGGATGCATTAATCTTCTTAATCGCCTCTGATACACCATCAATCAATTCAAAGTCGTCAATATTTCTGAGAAATCCAACATATTTATTGATAGTACCGTCCCGGTCAAGGAACATGGCTTTCTGCTTGTTAGACAGGTTCTTAGCCGATACTCTTCCGGCTTTGTAATCTTCTTCTACCTGATGGAAACGAGCAGGCGTCCCCATATCTTTTACATATTCCGGAGAATCATAGCAGAACATCTTACCAGATCCCGCCAACGGCTTCAGGAGCTGACGATCCAAATCAACTTTTACAGTCTTCCCTGTCGTCTTGTCCACAGTGCCAATTTTGTCTGCATCAATTGACACCATATCAAGGATTTTAGGATCAATCACATGCAAACCCGCATTGACTCTATTTTTATAATATATCGGACGTACATCTTCTTTTGCCAGCCAAGCTTGAACCGACATATTCTTTTCCGCAATGATGAGACCGCTATCGTAAGGATGGTTATTAGGATGAGTGAATAGCGTCACTAATCCACCCTGTTCCTGATGGAACCTAACCATGCGGTTAAAATCAACATCAAAAACAGCATCTGCGTTCAAAAGAAGAAATGGTTCGTCTCCAAGTTGCTCTCGTAGTTTGAAAAGAGCTCCTGCGTTTCCGAGTGGTGTAACTTCATTGTAGTACTGAATTGACACCCCAAGTTTAGAGCCATTCCCAAAATAGTTCATGATTTTGTCTCCCATGTAGGAAACTGTCATGATAAAATCTTTAAAGCCCTGATCCCTTAACGAAACGAGTTCGCGTTCGAGAACTGGAACACCCTCGATTGGAATCAAGGGTTTAGGAATATCTGGAAACAATTCAGATATTCGAGTACCACGCCCTCCGGCCATAATCACTACTTTCATGTTTTTAATCCTTCGGTGTATAGTCTTCCGGTGTATAATGGATTACACGCGTTCCACCGTCCTCAAATTTGAACGGAATATAGAGCAAATTGCGCATAGCCCAGCGAACTGCATCTTGATGTTCTGGCTGTACATAAAATACAAGGAACCCACCACCACCAGCGCCGAGAAGTTTTCCGCCCAACGCGCCGGCAGCAATACCTTTTGCGTAAAGTTCATCAATGCTATTTGTAGAAACAGCAGATCCCGTCTGACGCTTAAGTTTCCATGTGTGATCCAACAGTCTACCAAAATCATCAAGATTCTTTTCCTTATCCGTTAAAACTTTCTCTGCATCATCAACCAATGACAACATTTCTCTTAACTGTGCTGTTTTATCAACCTTACCTGCTGCATTCGCTTTCTGAACCTCAGAAGAAAAACGAGTAAAACCAGTAAAAAACATCATTAAATTCTGATTAAGTTGCTTCTTTCTCTCTGGTGAAATAATAACCGGCAAGACTTCATATCCATCCGCACTAAAGTTAATACGGTTGAATCCACCAAATGATGCTGCAATCTGATCCTGCCAGCCGCCTGCTTCCTGACACAGATTTCGTTCCAGATAAATTGCCTCGTCTGCTAATTTCTTCTTATCAGCATATTTTCCTTTTAGCGCATAAAAGGCATTCAGCATTCCTACTGCAAAAGAACTTGATGTTCCTAAACCGGAACGTGCCGGGAGATCAGCTTCATATGTAAGACGAATTTCGTGCATATCCAGCATCTTCATCGCATTACGAATTGCTGGATGCTGAATGTCATCGATATTTGTCACACGCTCAGTCTTTGAGTAAGACAGCTCAGTAGAATAATCAAAGAAACGTGGCAGATGACGCACATTCACATAGCAATACTTGTCAAATGTGGTTGACAGAACTGCTCCACCGTGTTCTCTAAAAAAACTTTCCATATCTGTTCCGCCACCAAAAAAGGACATACGGAAAGGTGTTTGTGTAATAATCATTTACTTTCTCCTCAAAATTGAACCCATTTTTTTAGTAATAGCTTCTTCAGAATAATACTCTTCAAAGTATTTTCTTACAGGCAGATTCCATTTAGGACTTCCCTGTTTTATTCTTGAGAATGCTCGTACAAATTCGTCAGGTGTATTACATTCCACTATCAACTCACGACAAGGCTCAGGCAGATTGTCGTTATACCCAATCAGGCTTTCCTTTGTGGCATAGAAACGCTTACCATACGCAAGTGCCTCTGCTGTTTTTACTTTCATTCCTGCTCCATCAAAGATCGGTGCTATTACAACATCGGCCTCTTGATAATATGGTGTCAAACATTCAACGCCACCAATGACATGAATGTTATCTTTTTCCAATTCTTCTCTCATAATCTCCATTCCACGACCGACAATGGTTAATTCGCACTTTTGAGGAATTATCGGAAAAACATTTTCGCAGAACCATCTAATTCCATATTGATTTGGATAATACTTAGCACCCACAAACAGAATCTTTGTAACATCCGTTCGATACTTTGTATTGTCCTCACGTGGAATCGATTCAATTCCAACAGGTAATTCTGCACTAGCTTTCTTATGATAAGCCTTCATTAATTCATCAGATTCTCGCTTGTTCAAAGTGATATTTGCATCTGCATACCTCGCTGTAAGTTTTTCGTTATAAAGTCCTGGAATGTACTCCTTCAAAAAAGAGAGTCCGCGTTCCTTTAACCATTGATTATAAAGATTTTTCTTAACATCATGATAGAAAGCCACTACATAAATTTCTGGATACATGACTTTAATTTTTTTGATACAACTGCCCAAAATCGAATCGTCGATAAAAACGACTTCGATTTTCTCTGTTTTAATAATTTCACATATCTCATCAGCAATTCTTTTACTCATATATCTTGTATTCAACTGAAGTAAACGTTTTGCTTTTTCGATTTTTGATTCAGGTTTTGTGTATGCACAATATTTCTTAGTTAGAATTTGTTTGCCCCCAGAATTTAAATCAACCGTAAATACATTATCTGAGCCAACACTTTTAATAATTGCCTTGTAGTGCATCATCATATTTGTATTGGTTCCATTTGTTATTCCGAATTCGCTTGCAATATATAATACTCTCATGTCATTCCTTTCAAATCTCCGCCTGTTAAACGTTATTCAGAAGTTCAACCCACTGGTTTATAATTGCGGCTGTATTGAAACGATCCAAATCCTTTTTTGTTTTTGACGCAAATTGCTTTAGCAACGTTTCATTTTTCATTAGTTTTATCGCACAATCTGCGAACTGCTGAACATTTCCTTCTTCTACTAGGTATCCATTGATACCATTATCAATCGTTTCTTCAGGTCCTTCCTTACAACGAAAGCTAACAGCCGGGAGTCCTGTTGCCATTGCTTCCATCAGAACTAGCACAAACCCCTCATAACGCGAAGATAAAAAAAACAAGGACGATTCCATATATTCTTTATGAATATCATCAGAAAATCCTTTTAGTTCTATATTCCTGAGCCCCAGTCCGTCAATCTGCCCCTGAAGTTCTTTTTGAAGCGGTCCTTGTCCATAAATATCTAATCTCCAGTCCGGGACTTCCTTTTCAATCAAGGCCCAAGCCTCAACCAGCATATCAAAGCCCTTTTGTCTACTTAAACGTCCAACTGCAATCGCACGTTTTTGTGTCAAAGGCGTACTTTCGCTTGTATCAACTGCAATTGGGTTATAAATATATGTCACATTTTTGCAATGCTTGTATTGTGTCAAGTAGTTATTTAAATCATTCTTGCCTAATACCACAACACAATCAGCATGTTCTGCCGCCAGTTTTCTGGCATATTTGACCAGTTTATTAGGGCTTATATAATAGTTAAAATGTTCCCATGCGATACATTTACATATTTTCTTTATCTGCAAAGGAATCAAATAAAGATATAACGCTACATCGACTGCTATCATGACGTCAATCTGTTCTTCTTTTACATATTTAATCAATTGCTTTTCGACATAGATTTTTCTCAAAGCTGAATTCTCGCATTTTTCTCCATTTAGTGAGTAAAGTTTAATGTTTTTATCTATTTCAAATTTGCAAGAGTTTCCATGCTGACAACTGATAATCCTCACATCAAAATTTTTTTTTACTAACTCATTTGCAATGACAGATGTAACTCTCTCAGTACCTCCGCCGCTTTCAAAATTCATTATTAAGAAACCTACTTTTTTATTCATCTCAGGCAGTTCTCCATCGGTTCAAATAATAACTTTCCATATATTTTGCAGTTGCGTCCATATCAAATCCTGCATCAATCACATACTGCTGCATATTGGTATGTGCTTTCAGATTCTGTGCCATTTCAAGTGCTGCATTCGCCCAATTTTCTTCCCCATCACTCAACAGCAGTTTCCGGTAGATTGGTGTAATATCCGTTTCCGGCGGCAATCCTTCAGAGCAGACAATAGGAACACCTGCCGCCTGCGCTTCGATTGCAACAATACCCAGACCTTCAAACAAAGATGGAAAAACAAACACATCCATCGCTTGATAAATTCTGTTCATATCCTTTCTATTTCCAAGAAAATGCACACAATCTGAAAGGCCTTTTTCGACCACTTTGCTTTTTACTTTCTCTTCTAATGGCCCGGTGCCAACAAGAATCAATTCAGCGTCAGGCTTTTTCTTCTTGATTTCTGCAAAAACATCAATCAGGAAATCATGGTTTTTCTGAGGATGCAGGCGACCAACATGGCCGACAACAAATTTATCCTTTAACCCCAGTTCTTTCCTGATTTCATTTCTGGTATCCGCATCCGCAATAAACTTCTGCGAATCAATCGCATTTTTCAGTACTTGAAACAGCTTGTCTTTGAACAGATATTTTCCAGCTTCTTCAGAGCAGGCGAAAAGATCTGTTGCGTTTTTGGTAAACATTCGCTGCATGAACAGCTTCGGTAAATATTTTATATCGTGTACTGTCTCATTATTATGTGAATGAGCAATTCTGACGGGGATACCTGCTTTCTTTGCAGCTTTCAGGCAGAAATATCCAATCGTGTAGGCGTGACAATGAACAATTTTATATTCGTGATGCTGAGCAAAGAAAACTGCCAGATCTTTTTGAAATTTAGGAAGGTTCAAATCCTCCCGGAAAGACAGTTTGTAAACATGTCCACCCATTTTTTCAATTTCATCATCGTAAAACTGTTTTTCCTTATAAACGACCAAAAAATCAAACTGTACTTTCGTTCTGTCAATTTTCCGGTATATATTCATCAACAAAGCCTGCGTACCGCCAGCTTCCATTCGCTGCAAGATATGCAAAACTCTTATAGGCTCTCCCATGTATCCTTCCTCCACAAAATCTCAAAGAGATTTGATTTTTTGAATCAGTTTATTAGGTAGCACAGATCTCAACCGTGCTTTTGGCTGAAAGCCAACCTTTATATTCTTTATAAAGCCTGGTTCATCGATGCTCTTATAGAAAGTATCTCTGGTCACAGGCCTGTTGCTCGGCTGCACCAGATTATGCTGCTTCACCATGCCCTCTTCCAACGTTGCTTCTTCTACTTCTGCAAGAACTCGCATCATTTCAAAGAGCTTTTGACCTTTTTCGGTATTTACAAATACACTGGACACGCCCTTTGGAGAATTGAAGCTCGGATGGCTCTTTGCAATTCCCCAGAAATCACCCACTGTCAAATCTCCTACACGGCTCGTATTAGCATAAGCACACTTATAACAGCTCTCTCTATAGCAGTCGCCATCCATAAAATGTTTTCCATAGCGATCAAGGGAAAGTGTCTTTGTCTTTGTCTTTGTCTTTGTCTTTGTCTTTAGCAGGTATTGTGTTCCCCAACCTCTCTTGTCTTTGGAACGGAAGTTGAAATAGATTACTCTGCCAGCCGTCTGCTTGTTCTGGTATTCCAGATACTTTTTGAAGAACTTCGGCGAAGGCACACCGTGGCAAATCAGGTCAACTGTATATAGATTTTCTGGATTGCCACCCAAAAAAGCATACAGACCTGCAATCTGGCAGGGAGTTCCTGTAAAAAGTACCGTTTTTCCCTCTGACAAACGCTGTTTGACCTTTGTGTAGCTGTCTTTCGGGTCAGACTGAACATACTTAGAGGACTGTAGTTTCTCTCTTTCTGCTTCATCTGTCACTTCAATGTGGCTTACTGCCAGCTGCTCGTCATAGGCAGCACCATAAACCACACCGCCCATTTGCAATATAGTTTTCGCTGCACTATCCGCCGCACCGCCAGATGCAGAGCGCATAATATCCACATCATTTTTATTGCGCCACGCCCAAACTTTATGTGGCTCATTCCGATGAAATTCCGTATTTTCTACTGGACACTTTTTCAAGCACACCTTGCACTCGATGCAGCTTTTTTCATCAACAGACGGATACCAAAATCCCTCTTTGTTTTCTACCATAGAGATACAGTGTTTTGGGCAGCTTTGCTCACAGCTTTTACATCCCACACATTTCTCTTTTATCCTCGATATGTTCTCCATTTTATTCCTCTAAATTTTTTCTCAGATACTCCTTCGCCACTTCTCTATGTGCTTTCAACTGCTCATCAACTTTCGCGTAATCAATCGCCTTTTCATTGATGTTTTCTGTATCTTCAATTTTCGTTGTCATCCGATTAGCCAGTCCCAGTCGCTTTAGCAAATCGCTTAACTTTTCTTCATTACCATAGCTGTTACCAACACTCTTGCGAATCAATGTTGTAAACGGCCGATGTGTGATCACCGAGAAGATGCTGCCGTGGAAGGTATCGGTAATAACTTCTTCTGCATTTCTGAAATAGGCCAGAACCTCAAAGGGTGAGCAGTCCACAAATCGGTCTGCACATTTTTGGATACCACCAATTGCATATACCTTCAAATTCTTTTTCTTTGCATAAGCAGCAATCCAATCTGCCTCATCATTGGAAATACGACCTGCATACGCGTACAGAATCAAATACTTCTCATTAGTCTGAACCTGTGGGATTTTGTCGCAGCAGTTCATGTAATCATAGGTCAGAACCGGATCCAGATTGTACACTGGTTCTTTCCCAGTGAGCTGTTCTACAATAGTTCCTGAATTAGCATCTCGTACAGAAATCGCGTCAAACTTCTTCAACAAAGCTCCGACTTCATTGGCCTTTTTATACTTTTCCAGCTTTTCCAATGTGGTATTACCGAAAGACGCTGCATAAGTGATAAGTTTCTTCGCATGGTTATTTTTTCCAAACAATTCTGGCGAATAGCCCACATTGGAATTTTTTTGAATACAGTTAAAAACCTCGTCACTGCCAATCACAAGACAATCCACTGTCGGATTGTAGTTCATTTCATCCGTAATCCCTAAAAGTGGCATATACTTTTGAGCGAAAGACTGTTTATATCGGATGAACGATAATTTGTGTGCAAGAGGAGCCCGATACCGAAAGGTTTCCAGCCCCTTTTCTATCTTTCGGACAACCTTGTTTTTACTATCTGCATTTTCTGTAATTACTGGAGCACCTACATGATAGTCCACAAATTCTACATTACAGCCAACTTCCTCAATTAGCTGCTTCAATGCATATGCCTGCAAAAACGAACCGTAGTTTGCAATGCGCTGCATCGACATGATTCCAACTTTTCTCATCCACCCATCCTCAATACAATTCATCTACCAGTTTTTCAAGTTTTTCGTTAAACTTTGCATTGTTACTGCTCATACCATGTCCCATGCCAGCAACAATCTGATCATAGTTCGTTATGATATCTCCCAATGTTTCAATATCTTCTACCGGGATAATCGTTCCCATTCTCTGAGCCACGTTTCTCGCAAACTCCACCTGATGATCGTTCACATGCTCATTGAACTGATGCTGACGCGGCACAACAATAGGAGTCTTACCTATCTGTAGTGGCATGATAAAACTTGCCGGGCCACCGTGAGTGATTACAATACGGGCGTCGGCCACATTTTTCACCATCTGCTGATATGGAATCAGCTTACTCCACTGACAGTATTTCGGCTCGTATGTACTAAAACCAGTCTGGATAATTACATCTTCGTTTATAATGCCGTCTTTCTTTAATTCATCTATTTTCTGAATCAGCCGATTAAATGGCTGCTCATGTGTTCCTACCGTCACAAAAATCATTTTCTCGTCCCCTACTTAGAATATGCTTCCAAGGTTAACCGCCTTTGGATAAACCTTTTTCTGCTCTTCCCACTGCACAACAAACTTGTCCACAATGGGGTAAACCATCTTTCCTGTCATTGTCGGTTTATCAATTCGATCAAAAACCTCGATGTAGACCAACTTTGCGCCCATCATTTTACCAATATAAAAAAACGGGACCGCAACTGCTGCACCGCAGGAAATAATCAAGTCTGGCTTTTCCTTATGTAACACATTCCATGCAATCTTGGTATTCTTAATAAGAGCCTTTAGACTCCGGTTTGTCGGATAATAACAAGGATACATTTTTTCACCTTCGAGCAGGCTTCTTGCATCCTCCTTATCAAAAGTGACCCAGAAATGATCTTTGTTCTTCCAAAATGGCTTTAACATATATAAATGTGTCAGGTGTCCTCCTGACGAACCAACTAAACATACTTTCATGTCCTCTGATCTCCTTCATCCCAAGATTTTTTATGTACACATCCCGAAAGATTGTATTTCCTTTTTATAAGTAACTGTGTTCATCACACACTCGACTAAGTGTTTTCTTATGCTGTCGTGTCCAATTACCCCAGCAATCATATTTTCCTTGTTTTCTACTTCATAAAACATCCGTTGAGTACACTCGTCTCTATTTCTCTATAGCCGAAATGCTGTTTTATACAGTCGAACCCCGTATACCCTGCAATGACGTTTTTTCTAAGTGTTGGATTGTTGAATCGAACCCTGTCGGCGCATGAATTTTGTTAAAACTGTATATATCATCCAGTCCAATTCTCACCATTCATTGTTCGTTATGAACAAATCATTCACTTTAACCACTCAAAACATGTAATTATCATCACCATTCATGCTCTACTCAACAGCTGTTTTATGAAGTAGAAATCATCTGTTTTTCTCTATTTTTCATGACTCAACAAACCGTTATGATGTAGGTGTCATTAGCGGGTCAGATAGTGTACTCAACAGCAGTTTCAGACGTTAATGATAAACTCATGGATTTTTGTTGTTTTCTCCTGTTTTCCGCCATTTCTATGATTCTTCTGAAAAAGATGTGCCAATTTTGTGCCACATGGGCCAAAAGTTCAGCGTTTTGTATAAGTATCTAGCATTTATAGCTCATATAGCTGTGAAATATAACCATTTTCAGCAACTCAATTAGTGTGCAAAACAGGTTCTTTTCGACGATGCTACGTCAATACGGTTTGTTGAGTAGACATTTCTGCACTCTACACACTTAAAAGAAGTAGCCTTTTCAGCATTTCGTATGCTTTTTATTGACCTTTTACAACAATCCTACTTCAGTAAACTGCGTTGGCCGCACATTTATCGGCGCCGCAATCATATTTCCCTTGTTTTTTACTTCATAAAACATCCGTTGAATCCTCCTATACCGACCCTTCCCTCTTCAGAACCGTCATCACTGTCTTAAACAAAATCTTTATATCCAATCCAAAATTCCAGTTACTGATATATTCTGTATCCAGTCGCACGACTTCTTCAAAATCTGTGATATCACTTCGACCGCTTACCTGCCACATACCGGTAATTCCTGGTTTGATGGCGATTCTGGCTCTATGATGCAGTTCATATTTCAGCAATTCGTCCTGTAATATCGGTCTGGTACCTACCAGGCTCATGGTTCCATTTAATACATTCCAGAACTGTGGGAATTCATCGAGGGATGTTTTTCTGATAAATTCTCCTATTCCTGTTTTTCTGCTTCCGTCCGGAAGGATTTTGTTTCCAATCACACGTGGGTCAAAGTCAAGCTTGAACATACGCCCGTCGCTCATTTTATTCTGTGCCATAAGTTCTGCTTTGCGTTCTTCGGCATCCATGTACATGCTTCGAAATTTATACATCTTAAATGGTTTTCCATTCTGACCAATTCGTGTCTGTGAAAAGAAGATCGGACCTGGCGAACTGATGTAAATAGCCGGTGCTACAAAAATAAAAATAATTCCTGTAAGGAAACATCCTACAAGTCCTCCCAGAATATCCAGTGCTCTTTTGGCAAATGCCTGTCTGTCTGTAGCATAGTTCATAGTGGTTGTCAGAACCGTATATCCGCCTACTGTTTCTACAAACTGTTTCTGTCCCGAAGTACTTTTCACTTTTGCCAGATTTACATGAACTACCATTCCCATCTCCAGCAATTCCTGTATCAGTTCATCCGGATATGAGTAAGATTCATCTATATTTACAAAGACTTCGTCTACCCATTGCTGGCAGATATAGGATGCTGCATTCTCCAGTTCTGCTACTACAGGAATTCCTGAAATCTTCCTGCCGACTGCATTTTTATCAACGATTATCAGACCATTGATGTTATATCGATTGTAATTGTGTTCTTTTACATTCTGGATTACTTTTGCTGCCTGATCATAGTTCGTTACAATGTATAACGAATGCTCTCCACCTTCTGCCATTTTATGGATCAGATGTTTCTTCCATGCTATTCTTGTGCCATAGGACAGGAATACATAAAATACTCCCATTAGATACAGAACAGTTCTTGAGAAGCTATGTCCATCACTGACAGTGAACAGATACAGACCGCTTGCCAGTTCCAGCAGAATCACCTGCCGGATAACAGAATGTAATTCCTGATAATGTCCCCTTCTCAGAACTCCTTTGTAAGATTCAAAAATAATGATCAGAAATAAATCCGCCAATATTACGAAGCTTATCATATTGCGGTAAATTCCCGCTCTGAACAGGCTCTGAACAGAACCATTTCGAATCAGATGTGCAATTAGTAAGGACAAGAATAAGCATATTAAATCTATAAGTATGAAATCCTTGTGTTTATACCATCCTCTTGACTTTTTCCTATACATACGCTCTTCCTCATCTTCTCCTTCTTTTTTCTTTTTTTAAAGCATCTCCAATTTGGTCTGATATCTTCGGACAAACCAAATAAGCCGCAGTCTTTTATGTTCCGGCTTTTTTATTCTTTATTTATATTTGTCATATTTCTCTTTCTCATCTTCATATTTGTGCATCACCCTTTTGAAATAATTTCCAGACCTGTGCGCAGTTCCTGCTGTCCATCTCCCGCTGGGAGTACCAGCCACGCAAGGCGTTTATGTCTGTCAATTCTGCGGATAAATTTCTCTCTTCCCTGAAGGGGTCCCTGTGTCACATGGGTTGTGCCGTCTTTGATGTAGCCTGTTGACATTGAGATTGTCTTTGTATCCGGCTGCATCAGTGCTTTCAGGAATTCTTCCTGTTCCGGACGTAAGGGTGTTATGCCGGACATGACAGCTTCTGCCAGAGAGTCTGAGCAGTGCTGTCTGCTCAGTGTGGTTTTCAGTTCCTCTTTGTTCCTGCATTCTATGAAGAAGCAGTCTGTAAACAGTGGTTTCTGCTCTACATGCCAGGAACCCTGGTATCTTTTCATGCAGTCATAGGTGGGGATGAAAATTTTTTTCTTATCCTGTTCTGACAATTGGGTGTCGTAAAATTTCTTAAAGTCTGTGATAATATTTCCCGTACATTCGTACACGAATAACATGGCGGAGGTCACCTCATTTTCCAACTGAAGCCGCAGAGTATCACACTCTGCGAACTAATTATTTCGGATTCAATAATTTTCGACTACGGATAATTTTACATAATGTGACACATCTTGTCAATATTAATAAAGAAATTTGCTAAATTCTATGCTGTTTTACCAAAGCATACTTATATTATCATTCGTTTTTATGAAAGTTTTAATGAGGTTCATCCTTTAATTCGCCATATGGAGCTAAATGGCTTAGCTTATTCACCGTAAACAAAACCGTCACACGGAAATTGAAAGGAGAACCAGAAATTATGCCACGAAAAGGTGAAAACATTTACAAACGAAAAGATGGACGCTGGGAAGGAAGATATATTAAAGCACGATCACAGACCGGGAAAGCTGTTTATGGATATGTATATGCTCCCACCTATAAGGAAGCAAAAAGAAAGCGCAGTCAGGCTGTTCTTAATATAGAAGCGAACCCGACTGTTCCCCGCAAAGCTCCCGAAAATACAATACCACCATGCTTTATCAGAAAACTGGCAGATGACTGGATGAATTCCATACAGTCTCAGATCAAGAAGTCCTCTTACGTCAAATACTACAACATACTTCATTCTTATATTCTTCCGGAATTTGATAATGTTCCATTAAGTGAACTCACTTCATCCCGGATCCAAAAATTCTGTGATGACCTTCTTACACATGGCAGCTCATCCGGAGAGGGACTCTCACCAAAGACGGTTCTAGACATTCTGTCTCTGATGAGAAGTCTGCTCAGATATGCCCAGATTCATGGACATCAGCCACCAAGTACCGGAAAGGAGATCATCATCCGCCAGACTGCACCGGATACAGTCGTAATCCCACGTTCCTCACAGGAAGTTCTCTGTCGATATCTCTATGCTAATATGTCAGAACGCAATCTTGGGATTTTGTTGTGTCTTTTTACAGGAATGCGTGTAGGCGAGATCTGCGCACTGAAATGGGAGGATTTTTCATTTCAGGAAAAATCTGTTCATGTCCACAACACAATGCAGCGGCTGCAGATTCCGGATTCTACTGCACAGAAAACCCGTATCATGGTCACATCACCCAAAAGCAAATGTTCTATCCGTACAATTCCAATTCCAGACAGTCTGATCCAGCTCATTCAGAAGGAATTTCCCAACAGACAGGGATATGTCCTTGCCGCTGTAAATGAAAAATACATCGAACCCCGCACCATGCAGAAATATTTCCATTATGTACAGAAACAGTGTGGTCTGCTTCCTGTGAATTTCCATGCACTGAGACACACATTTGCCACACGCTGTATTGAACTCGGCTTTGATGTCAAGAGCCTGAGCGAGATTCTTGGACACGCCACTGTAAACATCACCCTGAACCGATACGTACATCCCTCCATGGAACTCAAACAACAAAATATGCAAAAGCTTTCCAGCCTTTTAGCAGTCATATAATCTGGTCAAAAACCCCGAAGCTCCTGTAATAACATGAGTTTCGGGGTTTTTGACTCCCAGAGTGTGATAATCTACGATTTCAGGAAGAACATTCTGGGCTTTTCCGATGTAAAATGAATATTCTTGT
>UMAA01013820.1_pt1 | contig 25325 bp, 19 predicted proteins | sample 1963611 | NCBI WGS metagenome assembly UMAA01 (sample SAMEA4835906, study PRJEB28245) | human gut metagenome | biome: gut microbiome; material: fecal sample | place: Denmark | collected 2008 | reverse complement strand
AAGAGTCACGATGCATGTAGATGTTCCGTATGTGGCGGTTATTATTGGGACAATTGTTTCGATATTATTGGCGCTTGTGTTAGAGTTTTTTGCATTTGCGGTTGACTATTCAAGAACAGAGAATCTTCAATTTGAAGATGATGAGTATTTTTATTATGTAAAAGCAGTCCCGAAAGTGACGGTGACTGCACCTGAGAAAACGGTAAAACGAATTAATGAACGTCAGGAGACGTCGCGGATGGATGAGTTGAAGCAGGAAAAAATCCTGAAGAACCAGACCGACGAGATGCTTCTTACGAAAGCGTTGCAAGAAGAACTTGAGATTCAAGAATTACTAGAAGAAGAATTAAAACATTAGTAAAAAAGATGTGAAAGAGATGGAGGTGAGAAAATGGGACAGAAATTACAGAATTTCTTTGAAATATATTTTAAAGAGTTGTATTTCCCGAAAATACAGGTGACAGATGTTGTTGAGATTATTATTATTGCATTTTTGGTTTATCAGTTGATGGTGTGGATCAAACATACGAAAGCATGGATGCTTTTGCGGGGAATTATTGTTCTGCTTGTCTTTATTTTACTCGCGGCTATCTTCAAGATGCACACAATTCTGTGGATTGCAACGAATTCCATCAGCGTCCTGGCAACAGCAGCAGTTGTCGTGTTTCAGCCGGAACTGCGAAGAGCGTTGGAGCGTCTCGGGCAAAAAGATTTTTGGATCTCAGTAGTTCCGTTTGAACGAAGCAAAGAATCAGGAAGGTTTGATGATAAGACGATCGATGCGCTTGTGACGGCATGTTATGAGATGGGAAAGGTAAAGACCGGAGCATTGATTGTGGTAGAGCAAGAGATTATGCTTACAGAGTATCAGAATACAGGTATTGAGTTGGACTGTCTGGTATCCAGTCAGGTGCTGATTAATATCTTCGAACATAATACACCGCTTCATGACGGAGCAGTTATTGTGAGAGGCAATCGAATTGTCTCGGCAACATGTTATCTGCCGTTGTCTGATAATATGGGACTTAGCAAAGAGCTTGGAACGAGACATAGAGCAGCGGTAGGAATGAGTGAAGTGAGCGATGCGCTTGTGATTACAGTTTCAGAGGAGACTGGATATGTGTCTATAGCAATGGGAGGACATCTTACACGGAATGTGAAGCCGGAATTCTTAAGAGAGAAGCTTGTCCATGTACAGAATAAATCTTTGGAAGAAAAACGGTTTATGATATGGAAAGGAAGGCGAAAGAATGAAAAAGAAACTGACAAATAATTTTGTCCTAAAGTTCATAGCACTCCTTTTTTCAGCGTTTTTGTGGCTTATTGTGATGAATATTTCGAGACCGATTGTCACAAAGACGTTTTATCCGGAGATCACAGTCGCAAACCCGGAGGTGGTAACAGAGCATGGGCAGACCTTTAAAATTGCGGATGATGTAAAGCAGATTGCAGTTACAGTGAAGGCAGAACGTTCGATTATGGAAAAAATCAAGACGGAGGATATTAAGGCGGTTGCAGATTTAAAAGAAGAGCAATCAGGTTCTGTTCCGGTAAGAATTACCATAGAAGGTTTTGAAGGAGATTACAAGGAGGCATTACCTAATCCGAGAAATATTCAGATTGTGAAAGAAAATATCGAAAATAAGACATTTCCGGTTACGGCGATTGCGACAGGAGATTTGCAAAGTGGTTATGTGATAGGTGAGCTGGAAGCAGAACCACAGTCCATTGATATCAGTGGACCGAAGTCATCGCTTGGCAGAATTAGTAAAGTGGTTGCGAGAGTAGATGTGTCGGGGTTGTCGGAAGATACAACCTTAAAGGCAGATGAATTGATCTATTATGATTCAGCGGACAATGTTATAGATAAAAGCTTGCTATCCAGCGATGTGGACAGCAGTGGTGTGAATATTAAAGTGCATTTGCTGGAGACAAAGGAAGTGGAGTTGAAGTTTGACCAATCAGAGATTGGAACTGAAAGCGGGTATGCAGTGTCAGGACTTCAGATCGAACCTCAGCGTATTACGATTATGGGAAATCGCGAAGACGTGGAAAAGATAGATGACATAGAGGTTGCAAGCAGTGCGCTCAAACAGGAAAATCTTACAGAGACGACAAAGGTTGTAGTGAATATTACAGATTATCTCCCAGATGGAATTAGTTTGGCAGACAGTTCAGCGGGAAGCGTAGTGGTAAATATTTTGGTTGAAAAAGAAGGAATCAAAAATATTGCAATTCCGGTACGGTCGATAGCGGTAAACAATTTGCCGGAAGGCATGGAACTTTCATATGGTCCGGAGCAAAATGTAGAATTGCAGTTTGAAGGACTTGATGAAGCATTAGAAAATATGTCTGCAGAGAAGATTGCGGCATCTATTGATTTGAAAAGTTACAGTGAAGAAGGAACCTATGATGTTCCGGTTACAATAGCGAGTCTTCCGGAAGGATGCAGTTTTGTCGGAGGCGCCACGATACAGGTTATTTTGACAAAAAAATAAAATGAGGGGAGCTAAGAGAATGGTACGAAGAAAATTGACAATCAATAATCCAACAGGTCTTCATTTGAGACCTGCCGGGCTGTTTTGCAAGACTGCAATGCAGTTCCAAAGTAAAATTACATTTCTTTCCAAGAATACAACTGCCAATGCCAAGAGTGTGCTGAGCGTATTGGGAGCTTGTATTAAAAAAGGTGATGTGATTGAGTTGATTTGTGAAGGTGAAGATGAAGAAAAAGCTATGCAAGAGATGGCGAGAATCGTAGAAGAAGGGCTTGGCGAATAGCGAACAGGAGGAAGAAGATGGCAAAAGCAACGTTAGTAATTATGGCAGCAGGTATTGGAAGTCGTTTTGGCGGAGGAATTAAACAGTTGGAACCAGTAGGACCAAATGGCGAGATCATTATGGATTATTCTATCTATGACGCTATGGAAGCTGGGTTTGATAAGGTTGTATTTGTTATCCGCAAGGATTTAGAAAAAGATTTTAAAGAAGTGATTGGAAACAGGATTGAAAAAGTTGTAGAGGTCGCTTATGCATATCAAGAGATTTCGGATATTCCGGAAGAATTTAAAGGAAAATATGCTGACAGAGCAAAACCTTGGGGAACCGGCCAGGCAATTCTTTGCTGTAAAGATGTTGTGAGTGAACCGTTTTTAGTAATTAATGCAGATGATTATTACGGAAAAGAAGCTTATGTGGAGGCGTATAATCATCTGATTCAGGAGCAGGAAAGAAATGATAAACTTCAGGTGAGTATGGTTGGATTTGTCCTGGGAAATACTTTGAGTGAAAATGGCGGAGTGACAAGAGGAATCTGTAAAGTGGATGAAAATCATATGCTGACAGATATTGTTGAGACTTCCAATATTGAAAAGACGGAAAAAGGAGCTGCTGTTCGCACGGAAGATGGAATGGTAGAAGTTGATGTACATTCTCCTGTTTCTATGAATATGTGGGGATTACATCCCGAGTTTTTTGAAGTACTTGAGAAGGGATTTCGAGAATTTTTATCAAAGGTTGAAGAAAATAGCTTAAAAGCAGAATACCTTTTACCTACAATTGTTGGAGATTTATTGGCGGATGGAAGCGCAGATGTAAAAGTATTGCGTTCACACGACAAGTGGTTTGGAGTGACTTACAAAGAGGATAAAGCGGCGGTGGTCGCTTCTGTGCGTGCGCTTGTAGATGGCGGTGTGTATCCGGAAAAGTTGTTTTAGAAAATTCATTTCGGGGAGTCCCCGAGTCTGATTGTCGGCAAGTTTAGCAGTTCTGGCTAAGCTTGCCGATGAATGAAAATAAGTCGATGCCGTTTCGGGCAAATATTCAAAAAAGAGAAACAGAGGAATTCTATAGATAGAAGAAAAAAGACAATATTATGCTTTTTTGTTGAAAAATGTAGGAAGATATAGTAAATTGGAACTGAATGTAATTAATTAGGAGGTGAAAAAGTGAAAAGAAAAATAGTAGTGGTACTATTTGCTGTGATGTTGGCTTTTTCTGGTTGTAGCAAAGGGGAGACAAGTCAGCCGGAAAAGGAACCAGAGAAAAATGAGAGCGTAAAAGATGATGCAGAAGAGGAATTAGAGAATGGCACAGATAAAATAGAGCAGAAATTAGGAGTCTATTATATAGACGAAACAACAGGAGAAATTACTAGAGATGAGGTGACTGTGGCAGGAGAGTTACAGGAAGTAATTGTTGCCAAATTAAAAGAAGCATCTGTATTATCTGAAACTTGTGAGGTTCAAAGTGTTTCTGTGAATGATTCCGAAGAGAAGATTGATTTAGATGTTAATACAGCATTTGGTGATTATCTAAGAGGAATGGGGACGACCGGTTCGGAACAGGTACTAGAATGTGTTGTTAGGACATACTCAGAGGCGTATGATTGTGATGGAGTTAAAATTACAGAAAACGGAAATCCGCTTGATACAGGACATGCCGTTTTGGAAGGATATATCAGCTATGATTAGGTGAGAGTGAAGAGGAAAAAAAGATGAAAAGCATAAGAAAAAGGTTTGTGGCAATTATTCTGCTTGCAGTGATGGTGTTTTCTGATTTTCAGATGAGCACATCATTGGCAATGGACAATAGTTCGGCGGTAGAAGAAACAGAAGTAGCTGAAACAGACGCGGCCAATACAGTAAAAGCAGAAAACAGATTGAATTATATTTTGGTAGAAAGTCCCTATTTGGAATCACCGAACACACAAAACATTGTTGTGTCTTGGGGAGATGGAACAGAACAGATAAGCAATATGCGGATTACTGTGCAAAAAGAAGATGGTTCAACAGAAGAATGGACATGCAGTAATCAGTCTGGATATCTGTATGTGTTCTCGAAAGAATATGTGGATGAAAGTGAGCAGAGCACATATAAGGTAACAGACATCAGATTTGAGGAAAATCAGCAAGAACAATGTTTTTTATTAACTGACTTAAATGTAGAAGCAGAATTTGGAGTGAACAAAGCATACGATGGGATTGAAGAATTGCAGCCGTTGGATCCGGAAGATGCAGTGGAGACATCGATAGTAACGATTGACGAAAATGGAGAAACTGAGGCACAGGATAATATTGCATCAGCGTTAACTGCCGTTTCAGAAGAGATGGGAGCAGTGGCGGGAATAAGAAGCGCAGAAAAAGCGGGTGAGATTGTCGTGGCGCTGGATCCTGGACATGATAACAGACATGGCGGGACAAGTGGGTCAGGTCTGACAGAACAAGAATTGACTTTAAAAATAGCGAAGTATGCAAAGGCAGAATTAGAGACATATAATGGTGTGAAAGTTTATATGACAAGAACAACTGCAGCGTGTCCTTATCCGAAAACGGGAACTTCGGGAGCTTGTATTGAGAAAAGAGTACAGGCAGCAGCAGAGGCAGGAGCAAAAATATATGTAAGTCTTCATTTGAATTCAGGAGCTGCCAGCGCAAATGGTGCAGAAATTATTATCCCGAATAGTAGTTGGAAACCGCAATTGTCAACGCAGGGAAAAGAACTTGCAGAGAAAATATTAAATGAACTGGCAGCAGTTGGTTTAAACAAACGTCCGACACCGATTTACAGCAAAGATACTACTGTCAATGAGAAATATCCAGATGGTTCTATTTCAGATTATTATTCAGTTCAAATCTGTGCGAAAGAAGCTGGAATACCGGGAATTATTGTGGAACATGCTTTCTTGAGCAATGCAAATGATGTGAACAAGTTTTTGAAGACAGAAGAAGGATTAAAACAACTTGGCACTGCAGATGCAACAGGGATTGCAAAGTATTTAGGCCTGAGTAAAGGTCAGTGGATTCAAGTCGGAGACGGATGGAAATATCTCATAAATGGAAATTATGTTGTAAATCAATGGTTGGATATTGGTGAACAAAGGTATTATTTTGATAAGAGTGGGTATCGTGTAACGGGTTGGCAGACGATAGATGGCCAAAAGTATTATTTTATGCCGGATGGGAGTATGTATAGCAATGGTTGGCTATCGTTTGGAAGTACCTATTATTATATGATGCCGGATGGTCATATGCATACAGGTTGGCTGTCATTCGGAAGTACCTACTATTATTTAAATAGTGAGGGGATAAGAGTGACGGGCTGGCAGACGATAGATGGCCAAAGATACTATTTTATGCCAGATGGGACGAGATACAGCAATGGTTGGTTATCATTTGGAAGTACTTATTATTATATGATGCCGGATGGTCATATGCATACAGGTTGGCTGTCATTCGGAAGTACCTACTATTATTTAAATAGTGAGGGGATAAGAGTAACGGGCTGGCAGACGATAGATGGGAAAGAATACTATTTTGATGAGAATGGAATCAGACAAGATAATATCAAAAAAGTTGGTTGGCAGACGATAGATGGCCAAAAGTATTATTTTATGCCGGATGGGAGTATGTATAGCAATGGTTGGCTATCGTTTGGAAGTACCTATTATTATATGATGCCGGATGGTCATATGCATACAGGTTGGCTGTCATTCGGAAGTACCTACTATTATTTAAATAGTGAGGGAATAAGAGTAACGGGCTGGCAGACGATAGATGGCCAAAGATATTATTTTATGCCAGATGGGACGAGGTACAGCAATGGTTGGCTGTCGTTTGGAAGTACTTATTATTATATGATGCCGGATGGTCATATGCATACAGGTTGGCTGTCATTCGGAAGTACCTACTATTATTTAAATAGCGAGGGGATAAGAGTAACGGGCTGGCAGACGATAGAAGGAAAAGAATATTATTTTGATGAGAATGGAATCAGACAAGATGATATAAAAAAAGTTGGTTGGCAGACAATAGATGGTCAAAAGTATTATTTTATGCCGGATGGGAGTATGTATAGCAATGGTTGGCTGTCGTTTGGAAGCACTTACTATTATATGATGCCGGATGGTCATATGCATACAGGTTGGCTGTCATTCGGAAGTACCTACTATTATTTAAATAGTGAGGGAATAAGAGTAACGGGCTGGCAGACGATAGAAGGAAAAGAATACTATTTTGATGAGAATGGAATCAAACAAGAAGGTTACTTGATCGAAGGAACTAGTGCGGTGACCGCGGCGGAATTGTCGTCGTATTTTAGAAGTAAAGGAGTATCTTATCCGAGTTTTTATCAAGGGTCAGATGCTTCGACGCTTGAAGAGTTTTGCCAAATCTATGTAGAAGAAGCAAAGGCAGAAGGTATCAAAGTAGAAGTCGCATTTATGCAAGCTATGGTTGAAACGGGCTGGTTGAAATTTGGCGGAGCAGTACAGATTTCTCAGTATAATTTCGCTGGTATTGGTGCTTTAGATGGCGGTGCACAAGGAGCAACGTTTAAAACTGTAAGAGAAGGTGTCAGGGCGCAGATACAACATTTAAAAGCCTATGCGAATGAAAAGCCACTCAATAATACACAGGTTGATCCAAGGTTCCATTTGGTAAAACGAGGATCAGCAAAATATGTAGAATGGTTAGGGCAGAAAGAGAACCCAAATGGATATGGTTGGGCAACAGCGGAAGATTATGGGTATAAAATCCTTCGATTGATAAAAGAATTATAGTATATAGGATAAAATGGAGATGTATTTTTACATCTCCGTTTTCATATAGAAAAACTTAAGAAGATAGATATTGTATAAAAGAGCTAAATCTGATATTATAATAAAGTATGTAAAAAAATTGTAAGAATTTGCAATAAAATTGTAAAGAGGGAGTAGTATGAAAAATATAATAAACTGGAGAAGCTCAAGAACAAGAATGTTTATGCTGTTTATCGTAGATGTATTGACCATTGTTGTGAATGCATATTTGTCTTTGATTATCAGACATGAGCTGCACTATAGCTGGATACCACAGGAATATATTAACAGTATCAAGAGCTATATGCTGATTAACATTATCACAACAATTGTGATCTTTATCTTGATGAAACTATATAAGAGTGTATGGTCATTTGCGAGTGTGCATGAATTTACGCTTATTTTTGGAGCCTGTATTTTGTCGACCGCATTTCAGGCATTGGGAATGCAGTTCTTAGTATTGAAAGTGCCGAGAAGTTACTATATCTTTTATTTCTTCTTGCTATTGATGACAACAACTGTCACAAGATTTTCATATAGAGGGCTTCGTATTGTGATGCACGGTTTGAACAGACCGGAAGAAAGAATTTTAAATACGATGGTCATTGGAGCCGGAGAAGCTGGAAGCATGATTATTCATGAGTTGAAATTCAGCAAACATTTGAACCGCAAGGTTGTATGTGTCATTGATGATAATCCATCAAAAAAAGGAAAATATCTACACGGTGTTCCGATTGTGGGCAATAAAGATACGATCATTGAGAAAGCCAAGGAATATAACGTGGACGAAATTGTATTGGCAATTCCTTCAGCAGGGACAAAAGTCACAAGAGACATTTTGAGAATTTGCAATCAGACAGAATGTAAATTGAAAGTGCTTCCGGGAATGTATCAGTTTATTACAGAAGAAGTCAGCGTTTCAAAACTTCGTGAAGTTTCGATTGAGGATCTGCTTGGAAGAGATGCAATTGATATTGATTTAGACAGTGTTCTTGGATATGTAAAAGGAAAAACAGTTCTTGTTACAGGTGGCGGTGGCTCTATCGGAAGCGAACTTTGCCGACAGGTGGCAAAATATAATCCGAAATGTTTGATTATATTTGATATCTATGAAAATAATGCATATGATATTCAACAGGAATTGAAAAAGAAATATCCGATGCTGCATTTAGAGACATTGATTGGTTCTGTAAGAAATACAAAGCGTATCGAGAGTGTTATGGAATTATACCGGCCGGATATTGTATATCATGCAGCAGCGCATAAGCATGTACCGCTTATGGAAGACAGCCCAAATGAAGCGATTAAAAACAATGTATTTGGAACGTATAAGACAGCACGTGCGGCGGACAAGTATGGTGTGAAGAAATTTGTTTTAATTTCTACAGATAAAGCTGTAAATCCGACAAATATCATGGGCGCATCTAAGAGAATGTGTGAGATGATTATTCAGACATTTAGTAGATATTCTAATACAGAGTTTGTAGCGGTTCGATTTGGAAACGTGCTTGGAAGTAATGGAAGTGTAATTCCACTGTTTAAAAAGCAGATGGCAGCTGGCGGACCGGTGACGGTCACTCATCCAGATATCATTCGTTATTTTATGACAATTCCAGAGGCTGTTTCACTTGTGCTTCAGGCAGGGGCATATGCGAAAGGTGGAGAAATCTTTGTGCTGGATATGGGAGAGCCGGTTAAGATTGCGGATCTTGCAAAGAATTTGATCCGTCTTTCTGGTTATACTTTAGGTGTAGACATGGAAATTAAATATACAGGACTTCGCCCAGGAGAAAAATTGTACGAAGAGCTTCTGACAAAAGAAGAAGGTTTACAAAAAACAGAAAACGAATTAATATATATAGGAAAGCCATTGGAATTTGACGAGGTTCATTTCTTGAGTGAATTGAGAAAGTTAGAGCAGGCAGCAATTGATGAACGGTTTGATGTAAAAGAAATTGTTTCTGGTATTGTGCCAACATATCATATCAGAGAAGAAGATAAAGAACGTGATTCTGCAATCTATCAGGAATTTTGCAAGCTTGGAAGAGCGAGTCATGAAGGACCAGTCATGGAGGAGTAGTTATGAGTAAAATGAATATATTATTTTCACCGCCGGATATCACGGAGGAAGAGATCGAAGAAGTAGTCGATACACTGAAAAGCGGATGGATTACAACCGGTCCCAAAACAAAGTTGTTTGAGCAGAACATTGCAAAGTTTTGCAATACAAGCAAAGCGGTGTGCTTGAATTCTGCAACAGCGTGTGCAGAGATGGCATTGCGTGTTCTGGGGATAGGACCAGGAGATGAGGTAATTACAAGCGCCTACACCTACACTGCATCTGCTAGTGTTGTCTGTCATGTGGGAGCAAAATTAGTTTTGGTAGATACGCAGAAAGATTCGTATGAGATGGATTATGAGGCGTTAGAAGAAGCTATTACAGAAAAAACAAAAGCAATTATTCCGGTCGACATAGCCGGAGTAATCTGCGATTACGAAAAAATATATGAGATTATAGAGAGAAAGAAGAGTTTGTTTCAGGCGAGCAGCGAACTGCAGGGAAAATTAGGACGTATTGCAGTAGTTGCAGATGCAGCACATGCGTTTGGCGCAATGCGTGATGGAAAACATTGCGGAGAAATTGCTGATTTTACAAGCTTTTCTTTTCATGCCGTGAAGAACCTTACGACAGCGGAAGGTGGAGCCTTAGTGTGGAGAGATATAGGCGGTGTGGATAATGATGCGCTGTATAAACAGTTTATGCTGTTATCACTGCATGGTCAGTCTAAAGATGCGTTGGCAAAAACACAGCTTGGCGCGTGGGAATATGATATTGTGGCGCCTTATTTTAAATGCAACATGACGGATATTATGGCTTCATTAGGACTTGTGCAGTTGAAAAGATATCCGGGAATTTTGGAGAGAAGAAAGGCGCTTATTGAAAAATATAATGAGGGCTTAAAAGATCTTCCGATTACTGTGCTGCAGCATTATGGAGAAAATTTTGTTTCAAGCGGACATCTGTATTTGGTACGAGTGAACGGAAAGACAAGACAGGAGTGCAATGACATTATTATAAAGATGGCAGAGTGTGGAATCGCTACGAATGTACATTATAAGCCGTTGCCAATGTTGACAGCATATAAGAGTCTGGGATTTGATAAGGCAGATTATCCGAATGCGTGCGATTTGTTTGAAAATGCAATTACCTTGCCGCTTCATACGAAATTGACTGATGAAGAAGTGGATTATGTAATTCAAAATTTTAAAGAATGTATAGAATAGGAATTAAGTAGATCATGAGAAAATGGAATGACCTTCCGAAAGAAATGCAAGTGGAACAAGTAAAAAAATATTATGAAATACTGCAATGCCATAAGGGAAGTTTGCTGGCAAAACGAATTTTTGATATCATAGTTGCGAGTCTGCTTGTCGTAATTCTTTCACCGATATTACTTTTTCTGAGTATTTTGATCAAAATAGATTCACCGGGACCGGTGATGTTTCGTCAGGTAAGAGTGACAACATATGGAAAACCGTTTCGTATCTTTAAATTCCGCACAATGGTAAATAATGCGGATAAGATCGGAACACAGGTAACAACAAAGGGAGATTCCAGAGTAACTCGTATGGGAAAGATGCTTAGAGGTTGTCGATTGGATGAGTTGCCACAGCTTTTTAATGTGTTAAAAGGTGAGATGTCTTTTGTTGGGACAAGACCGGAAGTAGAAAAATATGTTGCACATTATACAGATGAGATGAAAGCAACTCTGCTTATGCCGGCTGGAATAACCTCAAGAGCAAGTATAGAGTATAAAGATGAGGAACGATTGCTTGAGTCGGCAGAGAATGCAGATGAGGTATATATCCATCAGGTGCTGCCGGAGAAGATGAAGTATAATTTAAGAGCAATTGAAAAATTCAGTTTTTGGGATGATATAAAAACAATGTTTGCCACTGTGATAGCAGTGATAAAATAGTAGAGGAGAACGACACGCATGAATGTATGGATTGTTAATCATTATGCAATTCCACCGAGTATGGGAGGATTAGTAAGACATTATTATTTTTCGAAATATCTACAGAAAAATGGTCATACAGTAAAAATATTTACTTCCAGTAAGATACACAATACGGACATTAATATGATTCGTGATAAATCGCTTTATAAAGAAGAGATAGTGGACGGAATTGAGTACACGTTTGTGAAAAGCAGAGATTACAGAGGGAATGGTTTGCAAAGAATACTGAATATGGTTGAATTGCCGTTTCAAATGTGGAAAACAATGAAGCTTTTTTTCAAAAAAGAAAAACCCGATGTAATCTACACTTCGTCACCGGATTTGTTTGTGGCATTTTTTGCGTTGGTGTTTGGTCGAAAGAAAAAAATTCCAGTTGTTGTGGAAGTCCGAGATCTTTGGCCGGAGTCGATTGTAGAGTATAATGGCATGTCCAGAAAAAATCCGATTATTCAGATACTTTATCAGTTGGAAAAGTGGATTTATAAGAAGGCGGACAGATTGATTTTTACTATGCCAGGAGGCAAAGAGTATATTAAAGATAAAGGCTGGGATAAAGCAATAGATTTACGAAAAGTACACCATATTAACAATGGAGTAGATTTAGAGGAGTTTGAATACAATAAACGAAACAATCATGTTTGTGATGAAGATTTAGAGTCAAATGATAAAAAAATAGTTTATGTGGGTTCGATCCGCCTTGCAAATAACTTGGGACAATTAATAAAAGCTGCAAAGGTTCTAAAAGAGAAGCATAGAGACGATATTAAATTTTTGATATATGGTGACGGGACTGAGAAGGAGCAACTGGAGAAATTTGCTTGCGAAGAAAAGTTAAATGTAGTGTTCAAAGGGAAGGTTGAGAAAAAATATATACCATATATATTGAGTAAGGCAGATGTAAATATTATCAATGTGAAAAATACCGGATTGACGAAATATGGGTGTAGTTGGAATAAACTTTTTGAGTATATTGCAAGTGAGAATCCAATAGTTTGTAATTTTCCACAGAAATATGACTTGATAAATGAGTATCATTTAGGAAAGAGTGAAAAGTTTGCATCTAGCAGAGATTATGCAAAAAGGCTCAAAGAGTTGGTAGACATTACTGAGGAAGAAAGAAGAGTTGTCCGTGAGAATGCAAAGCAACTGAAGAAAGAATATGATTATCAATATCTGACAACGTGTTTGGAAAAAATATTCAGTAATGTAGTAGGAGAAAAATGATGAAGATACTTTTTTTATCGGCTGCGAACAGCATACATACTGTCAAATGGATAAATGCACTAGCGAGTAGGGGACATGAAGTTTATTTGGTATATAATAAAGGGCATGAGCCAAAGATGGATCAAATAAATAAAAATATACATCAGCACCAGTTGAAATATAAGGGTGGAGTAGGATATTATTTGAATGCGAAAGAATTGCGAAAACTGAAGAAAGAGATTTCGCCGGATATAATAAATGTTCATTATGCAAGTGGATATGGAACATTGGCCAGAAAAAGCAAATTGTGCCCAATATTATTGTCGGTATGGGGAAGTGACGTATATGATTTTCCAAATAAAAGTTTTGTCAATAAAAGTATTCTAAAAAAGAATGTTCTTCATGCGAAGAAAATCGCATCTACTAGCAATTGTATGGCAAACGAACTTAGAGACGTTTTGAAAATGCCTAAATTACAAATAGGGATTACACCATTTGGAGTTGACTTAGAGAAATTTAAAGGTTGCACGGAAGAAAAAGAAAAGAAAAATCATAAGATTTTGATAGGAACAATAAAAACGTTGAAACCTTTGTATGGAATTGCAGAGCTAATAAAGGCAGTAAAGATTTTAAGTGAAAATTTGGTAAAAGACGGATACGAAGAAATTTGTAAACAATTGCAGGTGGAAATCTATGGAGATGGACCACAAAAAGAAGAACTAGAAAAACTAATTCAAGAACTTTCATTAGAGAATGTGGTATACTTAAAAGGTCAGATCCCAAACAAAGATGTACCTCAAGTGCTATCCCAATTTGATGTTTTTTGTGCAACAAGCTTTAAAGAAAGCTTTGGAGTGGCTGTGGTAGAAGCGATGGCTATGAGCCTTCCGGTTGTAGTGACAGATACAGACGGTTTTAAAGAGGTTGTTGCAGATGGCGAGAATGGTTATATTGTTCCAATAGGAAATGAAAAGGCGATTGCATTGAAATTACAAGAATTGATTATAGATAGAAAAAAAAGAGAATGCATGGGAAAAGCTGGAAGAAAACGAGTAGAGGAATTGTATGATTGGGAAAAGAATGTTGATACAATGGAAAAATTATATGAAGAAGTGAGAGTGAAAAAAGAGTGAAAGAAAAAAGATGTATTTTTCATATTCCCAATTATATAGATAAGACTAGCAAGTCGGGGTCAAGTGTCAGACCACAAATGATGATAAAAGCATTTGAAGAGATAGGCTACCATGTCGACTATGTAATGGGATATGGAAAAGAAAGAAAATCACAGATTGAAAAAATAAAACGAAATATTAGAAATGGGGTTAAATACGAATTTTTATATGCTGAGAATTCAACAACACCAACATTGCTGACAGAAAAAAATCATATTCCCAAGTATCCATTTTTAGATTTTGGTTTTTTTAAATTTTGTAAAAAATATGGAATTAAGATTGGGCTTTTTTATCGAGATGTCTATTGGAAATTTCCACTATATAAGCAGGGAGTTTCATTTGGGAAAAGAATGGTTACATTGCCAATGTTTTATTATGACTTGAAAAAATACAAAAGGTATGTGGATATATTGTATCTTCCTTCCAAAAGAATGAAGAAATATGTTGATATTCCAATTATATGCAAGGAATTACCGCCAGGTTGTGAGGCGAGAACTTTGAATGAAGAGGAACACTGTAAGAAAAAGGTAAATCAAAAACTGAATATTTTTTATGTTGGTGGAATTAGTGGACTATATAATTTGACAAAATTGTTTCAAGTTGTAAAGGAATTACCATTTGTGAAGTTAGTTGTTTGTTGTAGAGAAAATGAGTGGAAAGAACATAAAGCAGGTTACTCCCGTTACTTGAATGATAGAGTGGAAATTATTCATAAATCGGGGGAAGAGTTGGAGAAATATTATGCAGAAACGGATATTTGTTCATTGTTCTTTGAAAGTGAAGAATATAGAAGTTTTGCAATGCCAATTAAACTTTTCGAATATTTAGGTCATAAAAAACCAGTTATTGCAACTGAAAATACAGCGGCAGGAGAGTTTGTACGAGAAAATGCAGTTGGGTGGGAAGTTCCGTATAGTGAAGAAGATTTAAGAAATCTATTAAAAGAGATAAACGAGAATAAACAAACTCTTGAAAAAATGGAAAATAATATTTGTAATACATTAGAGAAAAACACTTGGAAAGCAAGAGCTTATCAAGTTGAAAAAGATTTAAGTGGTAAGAATAACTATTAGGAGGAAATAAAAATGAAACAGCAGTTATTAAAAAAAATCGAGGAAAAATCAATTACAGTAGGTGTAGTAGGATTAGGTTACGTAGGATTACCGCTTGCGGTAGAAAAAGCGAAAGCAGGATTTAAAACAATCGGTTTTGATGTACAAGATGAAAAAGTAAAATTAGTAAATGAAGGACACAACTATATTGGTGATGTTGTTGATAGTGATTTGAAAGAATTAGTAGAGAGTAAAATGCTTACAGCAACAACAGACTTTAGCTTTGTAAAAGATGTTGATTTTGTTGCTATCTGTGTGCCAACACCATTGGATACACATCAACAGCCAGATATCAGCTATGTGAAATCTTCAACAGAGGCAATTTCAAAATATTTAACAAAAGGAACAATGGTTGTGTTAGAATCTACAACATACCCGGGAACAACAGAAGAATTAATTAAACCAATTTTAGAAGAAGGTTCAGGATTAAAATGTGGAGAGGACTTTTATTTAGGATTCTCGCCAGAACGTGTTGATCCAGGTAATTTGATCTATAAAACAAAGAACACACCAAAAGTAGTAGGAGCAATTGGAAAAGATGCTACAGAAGTAATTGCAACAATGTACAGAGCGGTACTGGAAGGCGATGTTTACGAAGTATCTTCACCAGCAATTGCTGAAATGGAGAAAATTTTAGAAAATACATACAGAAACATCAATATCGGTTTGGTAAATGAATTGACAATGCTTTGTAATAAACTGGGAATCAGCATGTGGGAAGTAGTGGATGCTGCGAAGACAAAACCATACGGATTCCAGGCATTTTATCCAGGTCCAGGACTTGGTGGACACTGTATCCCATTAGATCCATATTATTTGTCATGGAAAGCAAGAGAGTATGGATTCCATACATCTATGATTGAGAACTCTATGATGATCAATGACCAAATGCCAGAATATTGTGTAGAACGTGCAAGTAAAATTTTAAATCGTCATGGGAAAGCGATGAACGGAGCAAAAGTTCTAGTTGTGGGTGTTGCTTACAAACAAGACATCGACGATTATCGTGAAAGTCCAGCACTTCGTGTAATTGAAGTTTTAAAACGTGAGATGGCTAATGTCGAATTTTATGATCCATGGATTTCAGAATACAAATATAAAGGAGAAAAATACCAAGGATTGAAAGATATCACTCCGGAAGTAATTGCTTCTTATGATCTGGTTATGATTACAGCAGCACATACAAATGTGGACTATGATATGATTCAAAAGAATGCAGTTGCTATTTTTGATACAAAAAATGTGATGAAAAATATTGAGAACAGAGAAAATATTGAAGTATTATAGGAGAAAAGAATATGAAAATAGTTACGATTGTAGGGGCAAGACCGCAATTCGTAAAAGCGGCAGCAGTCTCGAGAGTAATACGAAAAGAACATACAGAGATTTTAGTTCATACAGGACAACACTATGATAATAATATGTCAGATGTGTTTTTTGAGGAATTGCATATTCCAAAACCAGACATCAATCTTGGTGTCGGTTCTGGAACGCATGCGAAGCAAACAGCGGAAATGATGGTTGGGATTGAAGAAATCTTGTTGAATGAAAAGCCGGACTATTTATTAGTATATGGCGATACAAATTCAACACTTGCGGGTGCTATTACAGCTTCTAAAATTCATATACCAATTATTCATGTGGAGGCAGGACTTCGTTCTTTTAATATGCGTATGCCGGAAGAGCAAAACCGCATTTTGACAGACCGAATTTCTACATTACTGTTATGTCCTACAAATGTAGCTGTTGAGAATTTGAGAAAAGAAGGTTTGACTGAGGGCGTGCACAATGTCGGTGATGTTATGTGTGATGCGGTTTTATATTATTCAAAAATGTTGGATGAAAAACCGGCAGATTATTATTTTGCACATTTAGAAGGGCTATTTGGAGAAATTACACCTGTCAAAGAATGGTATTTGTCAACAATTCATCGAGCGGAAAATACAGATTCGATTGAGAAAATAAAAGAGATATTAGATGCTTTTGAACAGTTAGATGCACCTGTTATTTTTCCAGTTCATCCTAGGACAAAAGGACTGGTTCGTGAAGTCAAAGAGACACATGGCTATAAAAATACTCTTTTTGTAGAGCCGATGGGATATTTGGATATGTTATATTTTGTGAAAAATGCGAAAAAAGCGGTTACAGATTCAGGAGGCCTTCAGAAAGAGACATATATATTGGGGACACCATGCGTAACCGTTCGTGATCAGACGGAATGGGTGGAGACATTAGTTGGCAATCACAACATTTTGGCAAAACCAGACGCAAAAGATATTGTGGATAAAGTTATGAATACTGTAATTGATTATGATAAAAAGGAAGCATACTATGGAAATGGCAATGCGGCTGAGAAAATTTGTAAGTTGATTAGATAGTGAACTGAATTGAAAATCATGGGAGAACAAAATATGTATGGTTGGGTTATTGCAAAAAACATAGATATTAGCTTTCTAGATGAATCTAATACAAAACAGTATTTTGTGGATGGGTATAATATCTTTGTGAATGTGATGAACAAGTTTGAAAAGGATACCGTGTTTAGGTTTGAAAAAGGAAAAATTTGTTTGTTGGATGGGGTTATACTGAATAAAAAAGAATTGTTAGAAGAAAAACGAGAAAGTATATGGCAGAAGTTGTTTGAAAAACTTGTCTTACAAGAAAATTTTCCGAGTGTTTTAAGGGGATGTTTTAATGGGGGTATATATGATGGGAACAAAAAGGTATTTACAGTATATACGAATCATGTAGGAGACAGACCAGTATATTATTATTTTCATAAAGATAAAATGCTTATTTCCTCAAATTATAATTACATGTTAAAAGTTTTAAAATACAATAGTATATCTTTAACAGCAGATGAGATGGCGGTAAAATGTATGCTCACATATGGCTATATGTTAGAAGATATTACTTTTTGTAAAGAGATTCATCGTTTGTTACCAGGAACGAAATTAAACATAATTGGTAATAATGCAGAGCGATATGAAATCATTCGTTATTATCAAATTAGCAATAAAGAAAATCTTTCCATGACAGAAGATGAAGCGATAGAGTTGGTTGATCAAAGTTTCCGGAAAGCAGTTAAAAGGGAATTTGAAAAAGATAAGGAATATGGTTATAAACATTTGGTAGATTTAAGTGGCGGTTTAGATAGCAGAATGGTCAGTTGGGTAGCAAATGACATGGGCTATAAAGAACAACTAAATATATCATACTGTAAAGAAGGATATTACGATGAAAAAATTTCTAAAGAGATTGCTAAGTATTTAAACCATGAGTATATATTTAAATATTTAGATGATAAAAAATTTTTATATGATATTGAAGAAATTACAGATAAAAATTTCTGTGCAGCAACATATTTTGGAATTACTGGAGGAAACCGGTTGCTTAAGTCATTAAATATGAAAATATTTGGCTTGGAGCATACAGGACAATTAGGGGATGCCTTATTATCAACTTATTATCAAGAAAAAGAGGAAAACTTTTCAGTGCCAAAGTTTGGAGAAAAGGGGTATTCAAATTATTTTGAGTGTGAGTTTGATGAGTCAATATTAAAGAAACATAAAAATAAAGAGGTTTTTGCTATTTATGAAAGAGGTTTTTTAGGAGTATGTTCGACTCATTTTATAAGACAAAATTATACAGAAGTGTCTTCACCGTTTTTGGATATTGACTTTATGGATATGTGTCTTACAATTCCGTTTGAATTAAGAAAAAATCACAATCTTTATTTGAAATGGATTGAAAAAAAATACCCAGATGCTTTGCATTTTGTTTGGGAGAAAACAAGAGTAAAAATGACAAAGTGCTGGCAGATAAGAAGTAAGATTAAATTGATTGGAGTAAAGATAAAGCATATCATTGAAAAGTATGTTATGAAAAAGCAGTATACAGATACAATGAATCCGTTTGAATATTGGTATAGTCAAGATGAAAAAATAAGAGAGTTTTTAAATACTTACTACAGGGAAAACGAAGAATATCTTATGCAATTGGAAAACAATGACATAAGTCAGATAAAGAACATGTTCGAGCATTCAAATGCTATAGATAAAATGTTAGTATTAACAGCAATAGCAGGAGTAAAAAAAATATATGTCAAGTAAAAAGCAAGAATTAATGAGTAAGATAAGATGGATTATAGATAAAGGTGCAGTACATATATTAGGTACCAATGTTGTAAACAAAGTATTATCTTTTTTTACCAATATTTTTATAGTTCGATTTTTAACAAAGTCCGAGTACGGGATATTTGGATATGCAAATAATATTATCAGTTTTTTCCTTTTAGTTAGTGGTTTGGGCATGCTTAGTGGAGTATTGCAGTATGGATCTGAAAATCGGTCGGAGGAAGAAAAAAAACTATACTTTAAATATGGAATGAATTTTGGTTTGATAATCAACGGAATTTTGGCACTTTTAGTATTTCTTTATGTGAAATGGGTTCCAGTTGCTATTGGTGGAACCCAAAAATATATCTTATTAATGTGTCTAGTGCCTTTGTTAGATTATGTATTTAACTATTTGTGCACAATTTTGCGATGTAGAAAAGAAAACAAGAAATACGCTTTAATGCTGAATATCAATACAGTTACATATTTTGTTAGTTCTTGTGCAGGTGCATTTCTGTTCGGAATTTCGGGAGTTATTATAGGGAGATATATTGCCTATATGATTAGTATTGTTCAAGGAGTTATTTTTTGTAACTATAAAGAGATCATATCATATAAGAGTGAACAGTTAAATGTAAAACAAAAAGTGGGAATTATCAAGTATTCTATTATCTGCTGTATGAGCAATGCTTTGTCACAGATTTTGTACTTACTGGATGTTTATCTAATAGGAGTGTATATACAGGATTCTCAGGTAATTGCATCTTATAAGGCGGCTACATTAATTCCATCAGCATTGACTTTTATACCATTAGGGATTATAACATTTATATATCCGTATTTTGCAGAGAACAATTTGAATTATAACTGGCTTAAAGAAAAGATGATTGTACTTTTTAAAGTGTTAGCAGCAGTGAACGGTGCCATTTCTCTTGGTTTGATTATATTGGCTCCATGGATTATTAAGTTATTGTGGGGAGCAGAATATATGGATAGCCTGGCATCTTTTAGAATCCTAGCATTTAATTATTTCCTTTCGGGCACATTTAGAATTCCAGCAGGGAACATATTAGCGATGTTGAAAAATGTCAAGGTGAATTTAATTGTCAGTGTATTGGCAGGTACGGCAAATATCTTTTTGGATATCTTTTTAATTCAGCGTATGGGATCAGAAGGAGCTGCACTTGCAACGGTATTAGTTGTTATGATATCAGTTGTAATTTCAATGCCGGCTTTATTGTACAAAGTGAAAAGTTTAAAAAAGGAGAACTAATATTATGAAATATGCACTTATTGGATGTGGACGTATTTCCACAAATCATGTAAAAGCAGTTATCAACAACAAGTTAGAGTTTGTAGCAGTGTGTGATGTTGTACCGGAACATATGGAAGAGGTATTAGCGAAGCATGATTTGCAAAATGATACAAGTATCAAACGATATACAGACTATAAAAAGTTAGTGGAAGAAAATGAACTTGATCTTGTGGGAATTGCTACAGAGAGTGGCCTTCATGCAGAAATCGCTTTATATTGTATTGAGCATAATATCAATGTGATTATTGAAAAACCTATGGCAATGAGCATTGAAGATGCGGATAAGATTATTAAACTTTCTGAAGAGAAAGGTGTTAAGGTATCTGCATGTCATCAGAATCGTTTTAATATTGCAGTTCAGGAAATGCGAAAAGCGTTAGAAGCAGGAAGATTTGGAAAGTTATCTCATGGTTCTATTCATGTGCGTTGGAACAGAAACGAAAATTATTATACACAGGCGCCATGGAGAGGAACATGGGCTCAGGACGGTGGAGCGCTTATGAATCAGTGTATTCACGGAATTGACTTGCTTCGCTGGATGCTGGGAAATGAGATTGACGAAGTATATGGCGTGACAAAACAGCAGTTCCATGACTATTTAGAGGCAGAAGATATCGGTATGGCAGTTGTAAAATTTAAAAATGGAGCAGTTGCTACAATTGAAGGAACAACGAATGTGTATCCTCAAAATTTAGAGGAGACATTATATCTGTTTGGAGAGACAGGAACTGTAAAATTAGGTGGGAAATCAACAAATAATATTGATGTATGGAATTTTGCAGATGAGACAGAAGAAGATCAGGCAAACAAAGGCTTGGAGGAAGCAACAAGCAATGTATATGGAAACGGACATACAAGTCTTTATGCAGATGTGATCGATGCGATTGAAAATGACAGAGCACCATATGTAGATGCATATGCAGGAAGAAATGCATTGGAACTTGTGTTGGCTATTTATAAGAGTCAGAAAGAAGGAAAAGCGGTAAAATTACCATTAGATAAATTCGCAAGTGTAGATATGACAGGAGAGTTTTAAAATGAGTGAATATTTTGTACATGAGAGCAGTTATGTTGATGAGAACGTAAAAATTGGACAGGGTACAAAAATTTGGCATTTTTCACACATTCAAAGTGGAGCAGTTATTGGTAATAACTGCTCCTTTGGTCAAAATGTGAATGTATCCAATAATGTAAAAATCGGAAATGGAGTAAAGGTTCAAAACAACGTCGCAATCTATGAAGGAGTTGAATTGGAAGACTATGTATTTTGTGGACCATCAATGGTATTTACCAATGATCTGACTCCGAGAGCCAAGTATCCGAAAGGAAGCGTTGGATATAAAAAAACGTTGTTAAAAGAAGGAGCAACAGTAGGGGCAAATGCGACAATTGTATGTGGACATACAATTGGAAAGTGGGCGATGATCGCGGCAGGAGCAGTTGTTACAAAAGATGTTCCAGACTATGCATTGATGGCAGGAGTACCGGCAAAACAAATTGGATGGGTTTGTGAATGCGGAGAGGTATTGCATGAAAATACAACATGCTCAAAGTGTGGAAGAAAATATGAAACAAATGATGAAAAACTTTACGAAGTGACAGAAGGGAAGTAGAATATGCAGTTTAGAGATTTGAAAGCACAGTATGAAGCATTAAAGAGTGATATTGATGCGGCAATGACACAAGTGGCATCTGATTGTAATTTTATTAGCGGAAAACAGGTAAGTGATTTAGAGACAGAATTGGCAGAGTATGTCGGTGTGAAACACTGTATTACATGTGGAAATGGAACAGATGCACTGACTATGATGATGATGGCGTGGAATATCAAAGAAGGAGATGCTGTCTTTGTTCCTGATTTTACCTTTTTCGCTTCCGGGGAGGTGGTGTCTTTTGAAGGCGCAACACCTGTATTTTATGATGTGTGCCAAGATACATTTAATGCAGATGCAGAATCATTAGAAAAAGCAATCAAAGCGGTAATTGAAGAAGGAAAGTTAACACCGAGAGCAATTATTGCAGTTGATTTATTTGGACAACCGGCAGATTACGTAACATTGGAGGCGTTAGCGAAAAAATATGATTTGCTTTTATTAGAAGATGGAGCACAAGGATTTGGTGGAATGATCGGTGAAAGAAGAGCGTGCAGCTTTGGTGATGCAGCAACGACATCATTTTTCCCGGCAAAACCACTAGGATGCTACGGTGATGGTGGTGCTATCTTTACAAATGATGATGAGGTGGCAGAGTATTTAAAATCAATTCGTGTACATGGAAAGGGCTCTTTCAAATATGATAATGTTCGTATTGGATGGAACTCAAGATTGGACACGATTCAGGCAGCTATTTTGCAAGTGAAATTGAAAGCGTTTAAAGAATACGAATTAGATGCGGTCAATAAAGTTGCAGATCAATATACAGAATTATTAAAGGACATTGTGAAGACACCTGTGGTTCCTTCTGATATGTATTCCAGCTGGGCTCAATACACACTGCAATTGGATTCAGAAGAAGAAAGAGATGCATTACAAGCATATTTAAAAGACCAAGGAATTCCAACAATGGTTTATTATCCAAAACCGATGCACAAACAACAGGCTTTTGCAGGAAATAAAGAATATGTGGAGTGTCCGATTACAGAAAAATTATGTAAAACAGTCTTGTCTCTTCCGATGCATCCATATATGAAAGATGAAGATTTTGAAAAAATTTGTAGTGAAGTCAGGAAGAGGATGTCATAAATGGCAAAACGATTGTTTATGATTACTAAAAATTTTCCCTATGGTTCTGGAGAATCTTTTATCGAAAGCGAGATTCAAGTTGCAGCTAAAAAATTTGAAGAAATCATTATTTTAGTTTATAGGGCAAATTTAAAGGAAAAAGAGAGAATAGTGCCTAAAAATGTTAAGGTAATTCCATTATGTGATTGGTCTAAATATAAAAAAATTTGTTTTTATATAAAATTAATTCCGAGTTTATTTTCGAAAGAACTGAGAGAAGAATTGAAAAAGCATAAAACAATGTTTGAGAAAAGAAGAAGTTTATCATTTCATTTAGAAACATTGTTAAAAGAGCATCAGGCAGTTCTGAAAATAAGAGAGATTTTTCAACAAGAAGATTTTATTATATATTCATATTGGTTTTCAGATACAGTATATTTAGCTTATCGATTATTGAAGCGATTTGATTTGTTAGGGAAAAGAATTTTTGTGAGCAGAGCGCATGGATATGATTTGTACAAAGAACGGAATAACGGAGAAGAATTTCCGTTTAGAAAAAGAATATTTGAAAATATATCAAAAGTATATCCTTGCTCTGAACAAGGGGAAAAATATTTGCAAAAAGAATATCAACAGTTTTCTTGTAAAATCGAAAAAAAATATTTGGGAGTTATGATAATTTCCAATTCAGATAAGAAAAAGAAAGAAAAATTTCACATTGTAACATGTTCGAATATTATTCCACTAAAAAGGGTTATTCGTTTGGCAGAAGCATTAAAAATAATACAGGAAGAAAATCCTGAGATTACAAAACAAATACAATGGACATGCTTTGGAAGCGGCTCAAGCGAAGAGGAACTAAAAGAGTTTTGTCACAAATATTTGTCATCAATTAAAATTCAATTTAGAGGAAATGTGAAAAATGAAGAAGTGTTAAGATTTTATGAGACAACAAATGTAGATTTGTTTGTGAATCTCAGTACAACAGAAGGGTTGCCGGTTTCTATTATGGAAGCAATGGCTCATAGGATACCTGCGATAGCAACAGAAGTTGGAGGAACTCCGGAAATTGTAATAGATGGTACAAATGGAGTTTTATTATCGAGTGATTTTTCAAATGAGCAGCTTGTAAATGCGATTAAAAAAATTTATTTTTTAGATGTGAAACATAAAGAAAAAATCAATGAGAACGCATACGAAACGAGTAGAAAATATTTTGATGCAGAAAAAAATTACAATGATTTTTATGATGAGATTCTAAATCTGAATTGAAGAATAGAGAGGAGAGTATATGATAAGAGTATATGAGACAGTATTGTATAAAGTTGTTTCAGTATTAGAAATAAAGGCAAATTGTATTTCATCAAAGGTAAAAAACCAAATTTTGCCAATTCTATTTGCTATGATAACAATTTGTGCATTGTTTTATAGTTGTACATCAGTCAGTGTTCACCTTTTGATTAAATGCGTAATAGGAAGTATTATTTTAGTTCTTATCATCTTTTTTTCTATTGATGGGAAATTAAGAAAACCAGTATGGGATAAGAAGATTGTAGGATTATGGATGATATTTGGCTGTATTCGAATGTTATCTGGATTTGTGACTTCAATAGAATATTTGCCGTTGGCATGTGTGTGGTTAATTTTATTTCCTATGCTTTTTATCGTTTGGTCAAGTCGAGGAGATTATGATACTCTGTTAATTTCCTTGTATAGAGGATTTGTGTATCCTGTTATGGGATTTATTATTGCATCCTTAATTATAGTGCCGATAACTTCGGAAGCATTTGGAGGATTAGCAGGAAACGCTAATGCAGTGGGACAATACATTTGTGCGGTGTTACCTTTGATATTGTATAAATATAATTTGATAACAACAAGTAAAAAAGAAAAGTTCGTATTGCTTATATTCATGGCAGTTATGATATCAACAGTATTCTACACGAGAAGTAGGACTACGACGTTAGCTGCTGTTACAGTGGGCTTAGTTTGGCTTGTTTGGCAAAAATTCTTTAACTCTGCAGAATGGAAAAAAATTCTAACCATTGTTGCAGCAATCAGTATTTTGAGTTGCGGATTTACATATG
>UMAA01012150.1_pt1 | contig 26020 bp, 19 predicted proteins | sample 1963611 | NCBI WGS metagenome assembly UMAA01 (sample SAMEA4835906, study PRJEB28245) | human gut metagenome | biome: gut microbiome; material: fecal sample | place: Denmark | collected 2008 | reverse complement strand
GAACATTACAGAGTAATTTCCTATAACATAAAAAATACTTTTGTTTATCCCTCAATAAACAAAAGCATCAGCAAACAGTCCGCTTATGATAACTCATAAGCGACCGCAATATTTTTTACTTTGCCTAGTTTTTTATACTGGGAGGGTTTCGAACCAGTTTCGGTGGTTATTTTAACACATATTTCTATGCATGACAAATTTATTTGATTTTTTTCTTTTTTTTCACAAAAAAGCAGCCACATAAAGCAACAAAAACAATAGTCACAACCATAAGCACCGGCCATACCGGGATTGGACAGACACCTGCACTGATAAGCTTAAGTGCCTGGTAAAGTGTATATACACCGAAAACAGAGAATATGATAAATGCAATTGTATTAAGCAGTCCATCCGGAGTTTTGCTCTTTAAAAGATAACCGACTAACATTCCAAGAATGTCCGCTGCAAAAAGTCCCAGCGAACATGCGATCCATACAACAAAGGCTGCCCCCATACCTTCATTTGCACCAAATGTAATAGCAGTCAGCTGTGTCTTGTCTCCAAGTTCTGCCAGGAAAAATGTGCAAAAAACTGCAAGAGGGGCAAACTTAATCTTTGATTTGCCACCCTCTTCCTCTTCATCATCCTCATCTCCGGCAATTGTTGATGCGGCAAAATAGAGAAATGCAATTGCTGCTGCTGTTTTAATAAGCCAGTCAGGAATAAATTCACTGACCAGCCCACCTGCAAGAACGGCCAGTCCATTAAGTACAAGGATTGCTGCTGCAGTTCCCAGTATAATATCTTTTAACTTGTGTTTAGAAGTAAGAGCAATAAGCATAAGCTGGGTTTTATCTCCCATCTCTGCTATAAATTCAGTAAAAAATATCTTAAAAAACAATATCATTTTCTGATATCTCCTTTATCTTATTACAATGTAAACCGCATATATCGCATAAAGTGCAACCATAGCAAATCCTTCGATTTTTCCAATTTTCTTTTTGGTTCCTGCAAATATCCATACACAGACTGTAAATACAATAAGTACACACAGATCAATAATATTCTCAGTGATCAGGCTGACGGGACTAATTGCTGATGCAATGCCAAGTACCATAAGTATATTAAATACATTGGAACCGATTGCATTGCCAAGCGCCATATCAACTTCGTTCTTTCTGGCTGCAACTATTGAAGTCACAAGCTCCGGAAGTGATGTTCCTATTGAAACAATCGTAAGTCCGATAAGTGTCTGGCTCATTCCAAGGTCACTTGCTATCCTTGATGCCGCATCTACAGTAATATCTCCGCCAACTGCGATTGCAGCCGCACCGCCAATAATAAACAGAATACTGAGCGGCACGGAAATCAGCCTGATTTCCTCCTCTGAAGCGCCTTCAATCTCAACCTTCCTGCCTTCCTTACTTGCCTTTAATGCAACCTTGATCATGTAAGAAATATAGCCTGCAAAGGCGCCAAGGAATATTACACCGTCAAGATGTCCAAGTATCATGCCTGCTTTATCGCCAAATCCTGCAATTCCCAAAAACAATAAAAGTCCTGCACAGATAAGAGAAAATGGAATATCTCTCTTTATTGTTTCTTTTGCAACATTTACTGTGGCGATCATTGCACATACACCAATAACAACCATCAGGTTGAATATATTGGAGCCGACTACATTACTTACTGCAAGCTCATTATTGCCAGTAAGTGAAGCTGATACACTGACTGCAGTCTCCGGAAGTGATGTTCCCATTGCAACAATGGTAAGTCCGATAATGATAGACGGAACATGCAGTCTCTTTGCTACACTTGAACTTCCCTCTACGAAAAAGTCTGCACCTTTAATAAGCAGCACAAAACCTATTACAAGAAATACAAGCACAAGGGCAAATGGGGCGTTGTTAATGAATTTTTCCATATGTTTTCTCCTTTTATTCTCCATAACAGTATTGTCAGCCGAAATATCCGCCATTACGAGTATACCCAACAACCGTAAAAGAATCCTGCTATTCTGCCCGGAAAGCTTTTATACTATAGAAACATTACAGAGTAATTTTCTGTGGTATAAAAAAGACTCATGTATATCAATTACCAGCCAGTGCATCATACATAAGCTGTTAATCGATATACATGAGTCTCATTATTTAAGATTTGCCAGATTATACTCTCTAATATAATCAGAATGTTGACAAACCACACTTTCGCGCTAACTACTCCCTCATGGAATATTAAGTTACTTGACAAAGTTTATCAAATGTCTTGGGGCTTGTCAACAAAGTTTGATGTTTTTTTATATAGAAATGCAAAACATCTATTTGACTGATATATATGAACGATTCCTCTGCCTCCTGCATATCTTAACAGCAGAAGTTTGTAAAGGAGTATCTGTATGAAAAATAAAAAATGGATCGCGCTGGCAGCTGCGGTTATACTCGCTGTGACGGCTCTACCGGTAACAGTATTTGCAAAGAAAAAGGACAGTCCGGATGATAAGACGCTTACAAAGGTTACCTTAAATGAAGTGGCACATTCTATTTTCTATGCTCCGCAGTATGTAGCAATTGAAAAAGGGTATTTTAAAGATGAGGGGTTTGATCTGACCCTTGTAACTGGCTTTGGAGCCGATAAAACTATGACCGCAGTCATATCCGGTGAGGCAGATATCGGATTTATGGGCGCAGAAGCATCTATTTATGCCTATCAGGAAGGAGCTACCGATCCTGTTGTAAACTTTGCACAGCTTACCCAGCGGGCCGGAAATTTCCTTGTGGCAAGAGAAGAAATGCCGGATTTTAAATGGGAAAATCTGAAAAACAAAAAAGTTCTTGGAGGCCGCAAGGGTGGCATGCCGGAAATGGTATTTGAGTATATTCTGAAGCAGAATGGACTTGACCCTCAGAAAGATCTGTCTATTGACCAGAGTATTGACTTTGGCTCCACTGCGTCTGCTTTTACAGGAAATAATTCAGCAGACTTTACTGTGGAGTTTGAACCCTCTGCTACTGCTCTTGAAAAGCAGGGTGCCGGATATGTTGTGGCATCCCTGGGTGTTGACTCCGGCTATGTGCCATACACCTCCTATAGTGCCAAAACCAGCTATATGAAAAAGAATCCTGATATCATGCAGAAATTTACCAATGCTCTGCAAAAAGGTATGGATTTTGTCCAGAACCACACTCCTGAGGAAATCGCAGAAATCATCGAGCCTCAGTTCCCGGAAACAGATCTGGATACCATCACAGCCATTATAAAACGCTATTACGATCAGGACACCTGGAAAGAAAATCTGGTGTTTGGACAGGAAGGATTTGAGCTTCTGCAGGATATCCTAGAAGACGCAGGTGAACTGAAAGAACGTACATCGTATGCAGAACTGGTCAACACAGAATTTGCAAAAAATGCTTCCTGAGGATTTGCCTTCTCTGGGTACCCTGTAACTTTAGCACAATATTCGTGTTCTCTCACCAGATCCTTCATATTTTAACTCCAATTTTGAGAAACGCAGACAGAATTTCGTCATTTTGTCCTGCGTTTTTCTCATGTCTTTTGACAGTTTGACGTAATCCCCAGATGTCCATTCCAGCTTTTCGTCAGATTGACAAGAAACCCAACAAATCTTTGTACGATTCTTCCCTAGCCATCCCCCCTCCTTTTCGTTATACTGTCTACAGATGAAAAAAGCGAGTAATCAATCAGCAAAAATAATATAAGATAATTTTGGAGGAAGAATAATTATGGCAAGCTTATCATTACAGCACATTAACAAAACTTACCCAAATGGTTTCCAGGCAGTTAAAGATTTCAATCTGGAAATCGAAGATAAAGAATTCATCATTTTCGTAGGACCTTCAGGATGTGGTAAATCTACTACACTTCGTATGATTGCCGGTCTGGAAGAAATTTCCGGCGGTACATTAAAGATTGGTGACAAAGTTATGAACGATGTAGAGCCTAAAGACCGTGATATCGCAATGGTATTCCAGAACTACGCTCTGTATCCTCATATGACAGTATATGATAACATGGCATTCGGACTTAAACTTCGTAAAGTTCCGAAAGACCAGATTGATAAAGCAGTTCGTGAAGCTGCAAGAATCCTTGACCTTGAGAAACTTCTTGATCGTAAACCGAAGGCTCTTTCCGGTGGTCAGAGACAGCGTGTTGCTATGGGACGTGCTATCGTACGTAATCCTAAGGTATTCCTTATGGATGAGCCTCTTTCCAACCTGGATGCTAAACTTCGTGTACAGATGCGTATCGAGATTTCCAAGATCCACCAGAGACTGGGTGCTACAATCATCTATGTAACACATGACCAGACAGAGGCTATGACTCTTGGTACCAGAATCGTTGTTATGAAAGACGGTGTTGTTCAGCAGGTAGATACACCTCAGAACCTGTATCAGAAACCAGGCAACTTATTCGTTGCAGGATTCATGGGATCTCCGCAGATGAACTTCCTTGACGCTGTTATCTCCGAAAAAGGTGGCAACCTTATCGCTAAAGTTGGCGAGCATGAACTGGTTATCCCAGCTGCTAAAGCAAAAGCTCTTAAAGATGGCGGCTATGTAGGTAAAACAGTTGTTCTCGGTATCCGTCCGGAAGATATCCATGATTCCCAGATGTTCATCGAAGCTTCTCCAAGCGCACCGATGACATCCGTAGTTAAAGTTTACGAGCTTCTCGGAGCTGAAGTATTCTTATACTTCGACGTAAACGGAACTCAGGTTACAGCACGAGTTGATCCTCGTACAACAGCTAAGACCGGTGATCCGATCAAATTCGCATTCGATATGGAAAAATCTCATTTCTTTGATAAAGAAACAGAACTTACAATCTGCAACTAATTTTCAGGAATCTTTAATAAACCCGGGGAGTTTTCCCCGGGTTTTTATGTTATAATATAGAATTGGCTGCCTGATTACTTCGATCAGACAATTTGCAAGGATTGCTATAAGCTGACTCATACCCCAAAAGAAAGGATTGACCTAATGAAAATACAACAGATTTTACAGAAATGCCTGACAGACTGGAAGAATATCAGCCAAATTGATTTCTGTCTGCTGGATTCTGATAACCATATCTTTCTCTCTACCTGTGATAAAAAACTTCCTGCAGAATCAAAACTGGAAGAATTTCGCCAAAGCAGTGCCCTGTGTGTTTCCAATACAAGCTGCTGCCTGTATAAGATCATGGAGAACCATTCCATCTCCTATATTCTGATCGTATGGGGAAAAGCAGAAAGTACTGCTACCATCGGAGAGCTGGCCGTATGCCAGGTACAGAGTCTCCTGGCTGCCTATGCAGAGAAAAGCGACAAGAATACCTTTATGCAGAATCTTCTCCTTGGTAGTTATTCTGATGTAGATGCCTTTAACCGCGCCAAGAAACTGCACATTGCAACTTCTGTTCAGCGTGCCGTATTTCTTGTGGAAACCAAACAGACCAAGGATGAGAACGCTCTCGCTACGATCCGGAATATTTTCTCTGCCCGTACCAGAGATTTCATCACAGCTATTGATGATACAGGGATTATCATCATCAGAGAATTACCGTCTACAGAAACTTATGAAGATCTGGAATCAATTGCATATATGCTTGTAGATATGTTAAATACAGAAGCAATGACTTCCGCATGGGTTGCCTACAGTAATCTGGCAGAGGATATTTCCAGGCTTCCAGACGCATACAAGGAAGCACATACAGCCCTTGAAGTAGGCAAGATTTTCTACGCAGATAAAAATGTATTCGGATATAACCAGCTTGGAATCGGCAGACTGATCTACCAGCTTCCTGTTTCCATATGTGAAATGTTTATCGACGAGATCTTCAAAGAGGAAACTCTGGATTCTATTGACGAAGAAACCCTGATCACCATCCGTACCTTCTTTGAAAATAACCTAAATCTCTCCGAGACCTCCAGACAGCTTTATGTACACAGAAATACTCTGGTGTACCGTTTCGAAAAACTCCAGAGAAAATTCGGACTGGATATCCGCGCGTTTGAAGATGCACTGACATTTAAACTGGCGATGATGGTTGTGGACTACATAAAATATTCTAAGAATCATCCGTCATAGATTTCTCAGACAATTTGATAACATCCCGCTGCGTGATCAAACCGGCAGACTCTTACAGCTACGTGGCTACGCGATTCTACATCGAATAACTGCTCCGCAGGGACTTACTTGATTCGGTTAAAAAAGCGTTATATCTTCACCAGAAATCTCTGTTGAAAATACAACGCTTTTTATTATTTCTTATATATTCTATTTCGTTTCTTTCAGCAGCATCAGATGCTCTTCCGGAAAATGAATATATTTCGGAACTTTTGCATGCGGATCTTCCTCAAAATTTCCTTTGGGGCACATCCACCAGACCGGCTGACAGTCTCCGCCTTTCTTGTTCTTCAGTAAATACTGATGTTCAAAGGTCGTTTCAATATATTCCATAACTTCCACTTCCATGTGGTTCTCTCCGCCTTCAGATGCACCTTTCATCCAGTGACCGCGGATTCCCACATGCGTAACATCATCCGGCACCACATCTTTGGTCTGCAGCATCAGATCCCAGTCCACTGCATAAATACTGTGTTTTCCCATTTTCTGTACAGTTGAGAAATTTTTACACCCTGTCAGTCTGGCTGCCTGCAGAATACCGGGTCGTTCAAAGAGTTTCTTGGTTTCTCCTGTAGTAAGTGCCTGACCGCTGTCCAGAATTGTCAGATGTCCGCAGAACTTGTAAGCCTCATCACGGCTGTGAGTGACCAGAATCATATCACCTGTGTACTCATTAAGAAAGTTCTGCATATCACGCTGCATGATATCTTTCAGATATCCATCCAGTGCTGAGAACGGTTCATCCAGAAGGATGACTTCCGGTTCTCCGATCATCATTCGTGCCAGTGCGACACGCTGCTGCTGACCTCCGGAAAGCTGTCCCGGATAACGTTTCTCCAGCCCGTTAAGCTGATAGCGCTCTATGTAATCTGCCACTTTTGCCTTAAGATGTTTCTTATCTCCTCTGTATCCGCATGCGATATTCTTCTCTACAGTCATGGTAGGAAAAAGTGCATAGTTCTGAAAAAGATAGCCGACCTTCCTCTCCTGCGGTTTAAGATTGATTTTCTTTTCTGAATCAAAAAGAACTTTATCATTTACAACAATTCTTCCTGAGTCCGGTGTCTGGATTCCTGCAATACAGCGCAGAGTCATACTTTTTCCGCTTCCGGATGCTCCAAGGATCCCCATTGGAGAACCATCACTCTCCAGCTTTACTTTCAGAGTGAAGCCATGAAGTTTCTTCTCAATATCCACACTGACTGCCATTACATCCACCTGCCCATCTTCATTCCCTTACCGGAAACGATATTGATCGCCGCAACGATCACAAATGAAATGATCAAGATCACAACTACCCAGAAACCGGCCATGCCATAATTTCCTGCCGCAGTCTCCGAAGCAATGGCAACGGAAACGGTTCTGGTCTTGCCAAGAATGTTTCCTGCGAGCATGGATGTAGCACCGTATTCTCCGATTGCTCTGGCAAAGGCAAGGACTGTACCGGATGCGATTCCGGGTCCTGCTGTCGGCATGACAACTGTCCAGAAGATTCTTCTGTCACTCATGCCAAGTGTCTTGCCTGCTGCGATCAGATTCACATCCACCTGTTCAAATGCTGCGCGTGCATTTCGGTACATCAGTGGAAACGCAATTACAGATGCTGCGATCACGCAGCCCTTCCAGGTCTGTACGATCTTAATATCAAAATTATCCAGCAGAAATGCCCCGAACGGACGTCTCAGACTGAACAGCAGAAGCAGAATGAAACCGGCCACTGTCGGGGGAAGTACCAGAGGCATGGTCAGGATACCATCCAGTATGCCTCTGGAAACAGGTTTCATCTTCATTACCAGTCTCGCAAAGAATATCCCCAGAAAGAACGCGATCACAGTAGCCGCGAAACCTGTTTTCAGTGAAATCCATAAAGGACTCCAGTTTATTTCTGCCAGAAATTCACTCATTCTTATTTAGCTTCCTCTGTTGTCTCTGTCTCAGCATTTGTTTCTGTGTCATCTGCTTCTTCTGTTGCTTCTGCATCTTTATCATCTGTTTCGGAAGCATCATCTGCTTTGTATGCTGTGAATCCGTATTTCTCGAATACTTTCATAGCGTCGTCAGATTTGATGTACTCAAGGAATGCTTCTGCAGCTGCTGTATCATCTTCAGATGCCTCTTTGTCTTCGATAAGGCCTGCCGGATAGAGAACAGGCGTCTTCAATGCATCTGCCGGAGCTTCTGCGATAACGTCTACTTTATCTGCAACGGAAGCTGCATCTGTAGCATAAACGATACCGATCTCATTACTTCCTTCACTTACTGCAGCAAGAACTTCAGATACATTTTTACCTTCATTAATTTCCATCTTATTTACTTCATCTGTAATTCCAAGATTGTCGAAAATTTCTCTGGAATACTGTCCAACAGGAACGCTGTCACCTGCAAGTGCGATGTTGGCTGCATCTGTGATGTTCTCGAATCCTGTAACTTTTGTTTCTCCATCCTTAGGTTTGATCAGAACGACTTTGTTCTCAAGGATATCTTCTACCGTATCTTTCTTAGCCAGATTTTCGTCTACCAGAGCGTCCATCTGCTTGTCAGCTGCTGAGAAGAAGATATCGCAGCGTGCACCTTCTTCGATCTGTGTCTGTAATGTGCCTGAGCTGTCTGCATTGTAGAGGATTTCAACATCAGGATATGTCTCATTGAAGTCTTTCTGGATTTCTTCCATTGCATTGCTTAAGCTTGCTGCGATGAATGTGTTGACTTCACCTTTTAAGTCTGTATCCGCTGCGAAAACTCCTGTGCTGAACATTCCTGCACTCAGTACTCCTGCCATCATTGCTGCAATTAATTTCTTTCTCATATTTTTACCGCCTTTCATTTAGTTTCGTTTTGTTTTATTCAGTTTTGTTTCCTTTTGTATCTATTGTACAAAACTTTTGTATTCTTGTCAATTTTATTTGTATATGTTATCATGTAAATGATAAAAGGTCGAAAGCCTTATTTTTACTGCCATAAACAACTTTCCGGCCTTTGATCGGGTATCAGATAAATCTATAGAAAAAAATAATAAACAGTGAGGTAATTATCATGAAATTAAGTGCACGCAATCAGTTAAAAGGGAAAGTAGTAAGTATCAATAACGGAGCTGTAAACTCCATCGTTTCTATTGATATCGGCGGTGGAAACATTATCACAGCAACCATCTCCTGTGCAGCAGTTGAAGAATTAAACCTGAAAGTAGGTTCTGATGCTTATGCAGTGATCAAGGCTACTAATGTCATGGTAGGTATTGATGAATAAACTTTACACAGCTCAGGAGGTCGCAGACCGTCTGAAGATCAAAAAGACAACGGTCTATGAACTTATCAAGCGCGGTGAGCTGGAATCTTCCAAAATCGGAAAACAACTCAGGGTCAGCGAAGAGCAGTTGACACAGTATCTTAACAGAAGCAGTTCCGGCAATTCCGGAAGCGGGCAGGATATTCCATACACTTCTGTTAATTTTGAACCTGAGAGTTCTCTGCTGAAGAGAGATTATCTGCTTCATTCCAGTGGTATCATTTTAGGCGGCCAGACTTCTGCCGCCCTGGAGCTTCTTCTCGGCAAAATGTCCGCTCATCCTGATGGCCTTCCTGTCCTGCAGTCTCATATGAATGACTATAACGGACTTTATTCCCTGTATTTCGAAAAGGCACATATCGCTGCTACCAGTCTGGATATAGATGATATCCGTCACCTGGTTCCCGGAATCCCGCTGATACTTCTTTCTTTATATAAATACTCTGTCGGCTTCTATGTACAGGCCGGAAATCCTGAAAAGATTTCTTCTGTGGAGGACCTGACGGATCCGAAAGTTGTCTTTATGAATCGTGAAAAGGGAAGTGCCCGCAGGGTTTATCTGGACCGTCTGTTAAAAGAACGGGGAATCTCTTCTGAAAAAATCAGCGGATACAGAAATGAAGCTGTCTCTGATATGTCATCTGCATCTGCTGTTTTTGAGCACAGAGCGAATGTTGCTTTTGGAGAAGAAATGATCGCACGTTACTTTCCGGGACTTGATTTCGTCCCTGTGACTGATATGCAGATGTATCTGGCAATTCCTGCGGAATCTGTGAGAAAGCCGGGGTTCTCTGCTCTTGTGGAAATTGTACAGTCTGAAGATTTCAAAACTGAGATTCATCATCTGACAGGTTATGATACCTCTTATACCGGCGAAATGATCTGCATATAAGAAACCTGTAACATAATAAAAAGCCCTGCTGTCCGGGATATACGCTTATGACGTACATGCCGCTTATACAGCAGGGCTTTTCTTATACATTATTTACAACCAAGAAGTGTTTTTCCGATAAAGTATCCAAGCACCAGAATACCAAGTGCGATTCTGTACCATCCGAATGCCTTAAAGTCATGTTTCTTTATGTATCCCATCAGGAATTTGATCGCGATAATGGAAACTACAAATGCCACTACCATTCCCACGATCAGGATCATCACCTCTGTTCCTGTGAAAGAGAAACCGAATTTCAGGATTTTCAGAAGACTGGCTCCGAACATGACCGGGATTCCCAGGAAGAAGGTAAATTCTGCTGCTACTGTACGGGAGGTTCCTGCAAGGATACCACCGATAATGGTGGAACCTGAACGGGATGTACCCGGAACTACGGAGAGTACCTGGAACAGACCGATGATGAGTGCAGTCTTAAATGACAGATTTTCCAGATTTGTACAGGTTGGTCTTCTTCTCTTGTTATAATTCTCAATGACAATGAAGAGGATACCATATACGATCAGTGCAATGGCAACTACTACATAGTTATTAAATTTCTCTTCAATGACATCATTAAACGGAAGTGCGATAACAATCGTCGGTATACAGGCTACTATAATTTTAAACCAGAGTACCCATTTCTCTTTATCACAGAACTTCTCCACAAAAGTAAGAATTCCTCTGGATACTGCACCATGCCTGTTAAGCACTGCCTGCTGTTTCTTTGAAATTGGTCTGATATAAAACGGCCACAATTTGTTCCAGTAGAGAACTACAACCGCGAGGATCGCGCCAAGCTGGATCACTACGAAAAACAGATTCTTAAAATCCTCTGTCACATTCAGTTTCAGAAACTCATCCACCAGGATCATATGTCCGGTACTGCTGATCGGGAGCCATTCTGTGATTCCCTCTACAATCCCAAGGAAAATGACCTTTAACAGTTCAATAAAATCCATAATCTTTCCCTTCCTGTTTTCTTTTTTGTTGTTATTCTTATTTACAACGATTTTCAACCGGATCAGACAGGTTTCTGTCAGATAATAAGTAATGCAAAAGACCCACATATATCTATCTGACCCACTGTAAATACCCATATGATTATATTACACACCATGCCACTGATACAACTGTAATCTGTATTTTTCCTGCTGATTCTATAAGATAAAAACAGCCGCCTTTTCTCCGACAGAGAAAATTACGGCTGCTTTTCATCATTTCATATTATTTATCAGTTCTTTATCTTCTTGCAATCGTAGCAATATCAATAAGAGATAAATTGTTCAGGTCTGTATTCTCAAGGCTGGTTGCCAGTGCTTCTGCTGTATCCAGAGAAGTAAGGACATTGACACCTGTCTCGATGGCGTTACGTCTGATGACGAAACCATCTTTCTGATGCTCTACACCCTGTGGTGGAGTATCGATGACAACGTCGATCTTATGACCAAGGATAAGGTCCATAAGGTTCGGTGCAGGCTGCTCCAGCTTATTTGTACGGATAACTTTGATTCCGTTTTCTTTGAGGACTTTTGCAGTTCCCAGTGTAGCATAGATTCTGTATCCAAGTGCTTCGAATCTTCTTGCGATCGGGATGATATCCTGTTTGTCTTCGTCTTTAACAGTGATGATCATGTTTTTATGTTTCGGAAGACGGATACCTGCTCCGATAAATGCTTTGTAAAGCGCTTCATTGAATGTCTCAGCAATACCAAGGCACTCACCTGTTGACTTCATTTCCGGTCCAAGACTGATATCAGCACCGCGGATCTTCTCAAATGAGAATACAGGCATCTTGATCGCATAGTGTTTTGCTTCCGGCTGAAGTCCCGGTTCATAGCCCATGTCTTTCAGCTTGTACCCAAGGATTACCTTCGTTGCAAGAGGAACGATCGGAATTCCTGTTACCTTGCTGATGTACGGTACAGTACGGCTGGAACGAGGATTAACCTCGATCACATATACATCATCTCCAAGAACAATGAACTGGATGTTGATCATACCGATAACATGCAGTGCTCTTGCAAGACGTCTGGTGTATTCTGCAATTGTCTCTTTTGCTTTCTCGCTGATGGTCTTAGCCGGGTATACGGAAATACTGTCACCGGAGTGGATTCCGGCACGCTCGATATGTTCCATAATACCAGGAATCAGGATATCCTCGCCATCGCATACAGCATCTACTTCGATTTCCTTACCCATCAGGTATTTATCAACAAGGATCGGGTGCTCCTGTGCGATCTGGTTGATCACACCGATATACTCTTCTACGTCCTCATCGCTTACAGCGATTCTCATGCCCTGACCACCAAGTACATAGGAAGGACGAACCAGAACAGGATAACCCAGCTCATTTGCTGCTTTCTTAGCTTCCTCAGCAGTAAATACTGTCTGTCCCTTTGGTCTCGGGATCTCGCATTTTTCAAGAATCTCATCAAAGAGCTCACGGTCCTCTGCTGCATCTACGTTCTCCGCAGATGTTCCGAGAATCTTAACGCCCATCTTTGTCAGTGCTTCTGTTAATTTGATAGCTGTCTGACCACCGAACTGTACAACTGCTCCGTCCGGTTTCTCGATATTTACTACATTCTCAACATCTTCCGGTGTCAGAGGCTCGAAATACAGTTTATCTGCAATATCAAAGTCTGTACTTACTGTTTCCGGGTTGTTGTTGATGATGATGGTCTCATAGCCTTCTTTTGCAAATGCCCATGTACAGTGTACGGAACAGAAGTCGAACTCAATACCCTGACCAATACGGATCGGACCGGAACCAAGTACCAGGATTTTCTTTTTGTCCGGTGTTGCTACTGCTTCATTCTCTGTACCTTCATCGCCGTATACAGAATAGTAATATGGTGTTGCTGCAGCAAACTCTGCTGCACAGGTATCAACCATCTTGTATGCTGCTTTGATCTGGTATTCTTCACGAAGAGCTTTGATTTCTTCTTCTGTTTTACCTGTCAGACGAGCAATGATATAATCCGGAAATTCCATGCGCTTTGCTTCCAGAAGAAGCTCTTTTGTAAGCTTTCTGGTTTTAAGTGCATTTTCCATTCCAACAAGGATTGCCAGCTTATCAATGAACCAGATATCAATCTTGGTAATGTCGTGAAGCATGGACTGTGGCATACCACGACGGATTGCTTCTGCAATCTTCCAGATTCTGCGGTCATCTACGATTTCCAGTTCTGCCAGAAGTTCTTCATCTGTAAGCTGTGTAAAATCGTAGGACATAAGGCTGTCTACATGCTGTTCCAGAGAACGAATTGCTTTCATCAGAGCGCCTTCAAAGTTATGGCAGATGCTCATAACCTCACCGGTAGCTTTCATCTGAGTCGTAAGGGTTCTCTTTGCAGTAATAAATTTGTCAAATGGAAGTCTCGGAATCTTCACTACGCAGTAGTCAAGCATTGGCTCGAAACTTGCATATGTTTTTCCTGTGATCGCATTCGGGATCTCATCCAGTGTGTAACCCAGAGCAATCTTTGCTGCAACCTTTGCGATCGGGTAACCTGTTGCCTTACTTGCAAGTGCAGAGGAACGGCTTACACGCGGGTTTACCTCGATTACACAGTATTCAAAGCTGTCCGGTTTCAGAGCGTACTGAACGTTACATCCACCTGTGATTCCAAGTTCTGTGATGATGTTCAGGGCTGAAGTACGGAGCATCTGATATTCTTTATCTCCCAGTGTCTGAGATGGAGCAACTACGATAGAGTCACCTGTGTGGACACCAACCGGATCAATGTTCTCCATGTTGCAGACTGTGATGCAGTTTCCTGCACTGTCACGCATTACTTCATATTCAATCTCTTTCCATCCTGCGATGCAGCGCTCTACCAGAACTTCACCTACACGTGAAAGACGAAGACCATTCTCTAGGATTTCACGAAGTTCATATTCATTATGAGCGATACCGCCGCCGCTTCCACCGAGTGTGTAAGCAGGACGGAGAACTACCGGATAACCAATGATGTTTGTAAATGCAAGACCATCTTCTACTGTTGTAACAACCTTGGATGCTGCGATCGGCTCACCGATCTTCTCCATGGTATCTTTAAATTCCTGACGGTCCTCCGCTTTCTTGATTGTCTGGGCAGTTGTACCGATCAGTCTTATATTGTGTTCTTTGAGGAAACCTTTCTCATCCAGCTCCATGGCAAGGTTTAATCCCGCCTGGCCGCCCAGTGTAGGAAGGACGCTGTCCGGTTTCTCTTTCAGGATAAGCTGTTCTACTACTTCTACTGTCAAAGGCTCGATATAAACTCTGTCAGCAATATCTTTATCTGTCATGATGGTTGCAGGGTTGGAGTTAAGAAGAACAACCTCAATGCCTTCTTCTTTCAGGGAACGGCATGCCTGTGTTCCTGCATAGTCAAACTCTGCTGCCTGGCCGATGATAATCGGGCCGGAACCAATTACAAGTACTTTTTTAATGTCTTTATTTCTTGGCATTATTTATTTCCTCCCATCATATCCATAAATCTGTCAAACAGGTAACTGGAATCCTGCGGTCCCGGGCATGCTTCAGGATGGAACTGTACAGTAAAGATATTCTTTCCTTCGTATGCCATACCTTCGTTTGTGCCGTCATTGACGTTAACGAATGCAGGTTTTGCAATGTTTTTCTCTTCAAGTCCCTCAGCATCTACTACATAGCCATGGTTCTGGGAAGAAATGTAAACACGTCCTGTTGCAAGGTCTTTGACCGGATGATTTCCGCCTCTGTGTCCGTATTTCATCTTATGGGTATCTCCACCTGTTGCAAGAGCCATAAGCTGATGTCCAAGACAGATTGCGAAGATCGGAACTTCAGAATCATATAATTTTTTTATTTCCTTTATAATAGAAGTACATTCCTTTGGATCTCCAGGGCCGTTACTTAACATAATGCCATCCGGATTTGCCTCCAGAATCTCTTCCGCAGGTGTCAGTGCCGGATAAATTGTAACCTCACATCCTCTTTCATTCAGGGAACGTGCAATGTTTCTCTTTGCTCCCAGGTCAAGAAGTGCTACTTTCGGACCGTCGCCTTTTAAAATCTCTTTCTCGCGGCATGTTACCTTCTCTACTACCTTACCTGTTGTATATGCTTTTAACTGGGGGATAATTGTATCTAAATCATAATTTTCATTGACGGTGATCATACCGTTCATGGTACCTTTCTCACGAAGGATTTTCGTTAAGGCTCTGGTATCAATTCCGGCAATACCTGGAATATCATGCTTTGTTAAGAAATGCTGAATCGTGTCCACGCTTCTGAAATTACTTGGGACACGGGATAATTCGCGGACAATAAAGCCGTCCACCCATGGCTTTGATGACTCCTGGTCATCATAACAAATTCCGTAATTCCCAATGAGGGGATAAGTCATACATACTGCCTGTCCTGCATAGGAAGGGTCGGTCATTACTTCCAGATAACCGGTCATGGAAGTATTAAAGACGATTTCGCTGATAACGTCTCTCGTTGAACCAATGCTTGTACCTTTGAACACATGGCCATCTTCTAATATCAGAAATGCTTTCATACAATCTCCCTTTCTTATCTTTATATTGTGTCTATCACTTATTTTTTCCTAAATCTTCAAGATTGTATCACAGCAAAGTGCTTTTTTCAACCTTATAAGGTACTAAAAATAATTAAGTTGATATTAAAAACTTTTTTGTAATTTCAGGCAGATCCAATCACATGCATTCACTGCTTTCTCACATCCAAATACCTCTATAAAATTTAAATCATCCTCTTCTCTGTGCAACTCTACACCGGATAACTGCTCCGCAGTTTATCAGAAGAAGCTTACACTTCTACGTAACAAATTGTGCGTTTTGAGGATACTGTAAAAAAAATTAAAAAAATTTCAAAAAAGCTATTGACTTTTATCCATACATCGGTTATTATAAATGAGCAGTCGCGAGAGAGCGATTGATAAATAAGAAATGCAGAAGTGGCGGAATTGGCAGACGCGCAGGCTTCAGGTGCCTGTGGTAGCAATATCGTGTGGGTTCAAGTCCCATCTTCTGCATTATTTTTTTACTCAAAAAGGAAACTGATACAGTTTCCTTTTTTTCTGTTCTTATGACACAAAAGACATCAGATAACGGTAAATCTTCCATGTAGTTTCATTATCGTAATGAGTTCCGTCTGTTGTCTTATATCCCTGCTTTTTCAGATAAGAATAAAGATCTGCATATTTCGCACCAGCAACTTCTTTTTTCATTCTGGCATTGAAATCTTCGATTTCCTCATTTGTTACATAAGGATCTTTGGTTACCTGTCCCACTGCCACAATATAGACATCCGCTCCCTGCGCTTTCCATTTTGGAATCTCCTCATTCAGCAGACTGATATAATTTGAAATATTGTATACATCATTAACACCAAGCCAGACAAAAATATCTTCATTTCCTTTCATCTGCTCCTGCAAGGTCTTCAGGGCAGTATCTCTAAGCCATTTATACCCCATTCCAACCTCACATATCCATGTGATGTTATCGTTCTCCACAACATCTTTCATCATATCTGTTCTGGAATCTCCGATCATAATAGTCTTTCGCATTACCGCCTCTGCCGGATCACTCAGTTCAGAATATACAACATTTCCCTGATTTCGTACATATGCCCGTATTCTGTAATAATAAGTCTTTCCTGAAACAGTACCTGTATCTGTATAACTGAATGTTGTATTGCCGGAAACTATATTGATTCTTTTATATCCTCTGTCCTCGGATTCTGACCGGAATATCTGATATCCTTCTGCAGTTTTGATTTTTTTCCATTTGATCAGGGTTCCGCTTTCTTCTCTCACTCTTATCCGGGTGATCACAGGTTTTCCGGGAGCTGTTTTTATCTCCAGTGCTTTCGATGATGGGCTGTACAGAGTTTTGTTTCCCTGTTTCAGATAAGAACGTATCTTATAAGTGTAGAGCTTATCTTCAGAACCTGTCAGTGTAAAACTGGTAATGTTCCTGTTCTTGATCCTTCCCACGCATTTGTACTTCCCGTAGGCTTTATAATACAGAAAAATCTGATAGCCGGAGGCCTTCTTTACTTTATTCCAGTTCAGAGTCACTCTGTTTCCGGCTGCTGTTCCGGACAATACCGGTGTTTCCGGTTTTGCAGATGCTGCGGATGCCGATACTGTTCCAAACAGCATTACCGCTATCAACCAAAATAAAGAGAAACTCTTTCTGATATATTTCACATGACATTCCTCCCATCTATAACAATTCATCTATAGCAATACCGGACTGTCCACAGTATTTTACGGAATTGCCATAATCAAAGAGCCGGCTCTGTAAAAGATATCTGCTCTCACATCGCCGGCTTGATTTTATACTGTTCTCAATTATTTTTGTATTATTTGACTTTCACGCTCTTCACTGCACTGTAACCTGTATATACCTTGGCAGATCCTACCATCTTATATGCGCGTGCTCTGAAATAATAAGTTTTACCACTTGTCAGTTTTGTCTTATTTGCGGTCAGCTTTGTAGTTCCTTTTACAACCGTACCCTTCTGGGATTTCTTGGATGATCCACAGTAAACATCATATCCGTCTGCACCTGCAACAGCCTTCCAGCTTACGGTTGCCACACCTTTTTTGGTGGACTTCACAGAGATTGCCGGCTTTGTACCTGTTGCTGTAGCTTTCACTTCTGCGGAATTTGACCAGGATCTGAGGTTCTTATTGGCATCTTTTACCTGTACAGTTGCTGTAACTCTGTATGTATAGGCTGTTCCTGTAGAAATCACATTATCTGTATAATCTTCTCCGAACTCTGCGTCAGCCAGATCACCATTATCCCATGTTTTAACAGTTTCATATGCACCGTTGCCTGTTTTCTTCTCCAGTTTGTAAGAAGCATCATCTGTACTGGATCCAACGTTTACCACGATCTGATCCCATGTTGCAGATGTGATGGATGCAGTTGCCTTCAGCATTTTGACCTTGGATGAAACTCCTGCATCACAGCTGAACTGCTGAGGTACGGCAATCCATTCCGGTGTAAAGTCAATAGAAGGTGTCTTACTCAGTGAGTTTCCGTCAAGGTATAAGGAAACTACCTGAGACCCTTCCTTGCTGTTTTCCAGTTTCAGATTTGTGATCTTATTATTTCTAAGATCAAGGATTCCCTGAAATCCGGCACAGTTAAATGAAGTGATGGCATTATTGGAGGCATTGACTTCTGAAAGACTCTTTACATAATCAGTATCTCCGATGTTCAGTCCTGCATTTGCCTGTGTGGTAAATTTATTGGAGCTTGCATCTACGAAATCCAGGTTCTTCAGATATTTCTTGGAAGGCATTACTACCTTTGTCAGTTTATTGCTTCCATACTTCACTACACGAAGATTTGTGCATTTGCTGAGATTCAGAGTTCCTGCAAGACTGTTATTACTCAGATTCAGATATGCAACTTTTGTATTCTTTGTAATATTTACAGAAGTAAGTTTGTTATTTGCCGCAAACAGATCTGTCGCATAGGTGAAACGTTCAATGCCTTTCAGGTTGGAAATTCCAAGTCCTGAAACATCAATCGTCTTGGTTGCTTTGATCTCTGCCGCTGAAAGTTTCTTATCCTTGTCTGTATCAATATTGTCTAAAACATACTGGCGGAACTTTGCATCCGGGAAGTTCGCTGAACTGACTGCTACTGCTGATGATGCTTCAGCAGCATCAGACTGAAATTCAGATCCGTCCTCTACCTCCGGAGCTTCCTCTTCTGCTGAGCCAACAGACTGTTCTTCTACTGTTGATGTATCATCACTAAAATCAGCAGCCTGAACACTGATACCGGAAGTCATCATAGCTGCACTGATCATTCCTGCGACTAATAACTGATTTAATTTTCTGTTTTTCATCTTTCCCTCTCCTGTTCGTAATTTTCATACCTTTTGATACGATATAAAATTATCATATTCCATATCAATTTGCAACATATTTTTAATTATACTGTAATTATCTGGTAAATCTGTAAAAATAATTTACCCTGCAGTTACTTACTTCTCTTCCATTGTTTCTTTTTCCACTGGTGTTTCTTCCACCGGCTGTTCCTGTGCTGGTTCTGTTTCTGCTGCTTTCTCTGTCTCTGGTTCTTCCGGCTGTAATTCTTCTGCCGGTGTTTCTTCCGTCCCATTACTCCCATCTTCATCTTCATCTGAAGATACAGTGTCATTTTCCACATTCTTCGCCGGTTCCGGAGTCGGGCATGACGTTCCGCAATACGGACAGAAACTTACATTAATATCTACCTCCCGCTCGCAGGACGGGCAGATTTTCTCTCCTTTCAGGTTCGCAGCATTATCCTTATACTCCCTGATTTTCAGATAATGCTGATCAATCTCCTGACATAAAGCACTTAACTCACTATCAATTCCATCACCCTGAGAATGTCGTCTGTAAACAATATCACCGATATCAACTTTGATTTTCTCAATAATGCGCTCTTCCCCTGTGATTTTACTTCTTATCTTCTGCGCCTCGATCGTCTGCTCTGCGCGGGCACCTAATTCTCTTGTTGTCTTTCCCAGTTCCTTCGTTGTTTTTGAAAATGTCTTAACTAATCCATCAAAAAAATCTGTTCCCATAATATTTACTCCCTTCCATTATTGTCCTCATAATGCAAGAACAAAACTATTTTAATTAATGACTACCCTCCAGCAGGATCGGCTCCTGTCCGCGAAGAAGGATCTTCGGACCACCGTTTCCTTCTATGTATTCTCTTGTGATCACAACCTCTCCTATGCTGTCATCTTTCGGAATCTCATACATGATATCCAGCATATACTCTTCCAGTATCGCGCGAAGTGCCCTGGCACCTGTATCTCTCTCCAGTGCTTTCGCAGCAATTGCATGAAGCGCCCCGTCTTCAAATTCCAGTTTCACTTCATCCAGTGCAAGAAGTTTCTGATACTGTTTAAGAATCGCATTCTTCGGCTCCTGCAGGATCTTCACAAGCATATCCTCATTCAATCCGTCCAGAGTAAAGATGATCGGAAGTCGTCCGATAAATTCCGGAATCATTCCAAAACTGCGGATATCCTCCACTGTTACTTTCTGAAGCAGATGAGGATCATTATCATATTTATCCTTCAGGTCTGCATAAAAACCGATAGATGCCTGCTTGTTCAGCCTTTCTTTAATGATATTCTCCAGATCAGGAAAAGCACCGCCACAGATAAACAGAATATTACGTGTATTAACAGTTACAAGCGGTACCATTGCGTTTTTGCTGTTTGCACCTACAGGAACTTCCACCTCACTTCCCTCAAGAAGCTTCAGCATTCCCTGCTGCACTGCCTCACCACTGACATCTCTCTGGTTGGTGTTCTTCTTCTTGGCAATCTTATCAATCTCATCAATGAAAATAATACCATGCTCGGCACGCTCCACATCATTATCTGCCGCCGCCAGAAGTTTGGAAACAACGCTCTCTATATCATCGCCAATATAACCGGCTTCTGTAAGAGAAGTGGCATCTGCAATTGCAAGCGGCACATCCAGAAGTTTCGCCAGGGTTTTAACCAGATAGGTTTTACCGCATCCGGTTGGTCCGATCATCAGCATATTAGATTTCTCAATTTCAATCTCATCCATTGTATCTGTTGCCACACGTTTATAGTGATTGTAAACCGCTACAGACATTACTTTCTTGGCTTTCTCCTGACCGATCACATACTGGTCAAGGGTTTCTTTGATCTTATGGGGAGCAGGAATATTTTTCAGATCCAGAACCGGTTTTTCCTGTTTCTTTTTCTTTTTTTCTTTCTTTGGCTGCTGCACCGGATTCTGGAAGCTGCCCAGATCGATCATGCTCACATTCGGCATATTCAACAGGTCAGAATAATTGAACTTACCCTCATTAAACTGCTGATTCATAGAATTAAAGCTCTTCTGCATACAATCCGTGCAGACATGTATGTTATTGGGAAGTTCGATCATCGGACCGGCCTTGCTCTCAGGTCTGCGGCAGAGAAAACAGAATTTTTCGGATTTGTTTCTCTTTTTCTCTGTATCTTCGCTGCTGTCTATTATTTCATCATCATTATAGTTCTCGCTCATAATGACTCCTTTCTATATCCTCTTATTCGTAACAGTACAGTGCTCCTGCAGGATAGCAGGCTGCTGGATCATTACGCTTATTTAACTGAATTATATCATACAATTCCCTTATAACAAAATGAAAGTTTTATAAACACAAAAAGAATCCTGCCTGGGTTACTGTTCACTGATAATATTATAAAAGACACCGCCGCATGGGCGATGTCTTTTGTTTTATTCATTGTCCGGTCTGGTGCCGAGAGTCAGCTCTATAGTATTTTCTTCATATTCCCCATTAGTGGCTCTTGCAATAACTGCCTCAATCTTCTCTCCCGATTTATAATACTGCAGTTTATCCAGCAGATCATCACCATCACTGACTTTCTGTCCGTCGAATTTTACGATGATGTCGCCTTTACAGATACCTGCCTCCTGTGCCGGAGAATCATCCTCCACACTTCTTACAAAAGCACCTGTGGGCATATTATACATCTCAATTGCCTCTGTGGTCAGATTTGCAAGACTTACTCCCAGATATCCTTTTTTGCTGCTGTCTACTTTCTCCCTGGTCTCACGATTCATCAGTTCTTCCAGAATAGGCTTTGCCTTGGAAATAGGAATGGCATATCCCATACCTTCCACAGCACTGTCTGCGTATTTTGCAGAATTGATGCCAATCAGCTCGCCTTTCATATTCAAAAGTGCACCACCACTGTTACCCGGATTGATTGCCGCATCCGTCTGGATCAGTCCTGTACTGTTCGTTCCGTCATCTGTAGAAATCGTCCGGTTCAATGCACTTATCCAGCCTGATGTTACAGACTGACCATATCCAAGCGCATTACCGATCGCAACTACCTGCTGCCCTACTGCCAGATCATCCGAACTTCCTATCTGAGCAATCTTGATCTGATTTAAAGTGTCCTCAGGGATATCCGATTTCTTCACCGCAACTACTGCCAGATCATTATCAGCATCTGTACCCTTAATCTTGGCACTGACCGCATCCTCTACATTCAGATCTCCATTATCTCCCGCATTCACAGTCTCTGTCTCTGCATTTGCCACATCATCCCCGATAAAGCAGACACTCAGAGTTGTAGCTCCATCCACCACGTGATTATTCGTTGCGATCAGAAGCTCATCATCATTATCTCCAACGATAATCCCTGAACCTGTTGACGCACTCTTATATTGGTGGGAACTATATCCGAAAAAGCTTGGTATTTCCTGAACACTGACAGTAGTGATCGCAACTACAGAAGGCATGGAAGCCTGAGCCACTGCTGCTACTGTTCCATTCTCAGAGTCAGACAGCACCTTATCGGCAGTGCTGTCATCTGATGCCGTTTCCTGAAGATCCACACTGTCTGTAGTTTTAATCTGCACCGAAGACTTACCTGTATTCAGGAATCTGTCTGCTGCAAAATTTGCCGCCTGAAATACAACTGCCGCCACCAGGCCAAAGATCACAGCCAGTGCGATTGTCGCCCCTGCTTTTTTCTGAAAAGAATTCTGATTTCTTCTGTGTCCAGAGGGACCGGATGGTTTCAAAACAGTTCTCTGTTCTTCATGGAACTGATAATGTTCATATCTGGGCTGCTGACCGGAATCATCTGTTTTTTCACCCAGGTTTCTTTCATCATTCATGTAATCTGCTCCCTTCTGTTCCTGTATTACTGTTTATCGGAACACTCCCCGAAATAAACAATGATCTGTAACTGTTTTATTTCTGCACAGTTACAGCAATTCTTCTCCTGAACTCTGGAATCAGTATATCAATTAATTGTGTTCAAAATGTGACAATTATCGTAAATTGGCGTGTCTTAAGGTCATCCTCTTACCTTTATTTTCTGTTCCAGTAATATGGACTCATGGTACATGCAAGAACAACTTTCCGGGGAAGTTTTCTGTATCTTTTCCCCAGAAAATATCCTGCATATTTCATTCCGCTCTGCCAGATCAGCTGAGGAATCAGCCAGAAGTGTCCCGTCCTTATCAGATAGCCCAGGCTTCTTTTTACCAGACGGATTCCCTCCCCCTCAGAAGGTACTCCTTCAAAAATTTCCGGATGCTCTGCCTGGGATACTCCCAGATCGAAGTTTCTGTGAAACTGCTGCCTTCCGGAATAATTATGGGAATGATACACTCTCGCATCTGCCGCATAGACAACTGAATAGCCTTTCTGAATCATTGTTCCGGCACAGATCATATCTTCATTGAAAATCGCCCGCTCTGTAAAACCGCCTGTTTTCAGATAAATCCCTTTATCATAGGCCGCACACACATTAGAACAGAAATAGGTCTTGATCCCGTACTTATCAATATCAGCCAGCGACTTTACCGAGGACTGCTCCGGATAATTAAAAGAACGGGTATAACGTTCCAGAAAGCGACAGTCTGCCCTGGGTAATTGTCTTGCATAGGCTGCTCCTGCACCCGGATTTTCACTGACAGCACAGACAAGATTTCCAATTACTTTTCTGTCAGCAGGGAGAGCATCCTGTGTCATAAAGATCATAATATCTGCATTCGAAAGTTCTGCTGCCCTTCTTCTGGTTCCGCCATGATCAAAATCCTTCTGTTCCAGGTGATGAACCTCAAGGATCGGACATTTCTCCCATTCTCTGTTCCAGTACTGCTCTCCCGTATTCATAACCAGAATCCTGCGAGGACGGTATTCCTGTTCTTCCAGCCTGTGCAGCAGTTCTCCAAATTCTCTGCCGGGACGATAGGCAGGAATGATTACATCAACTGTCGCAGTGTCATTATATTTTTCCTTATGCGTCATCCTCAACACTCCTTATCTGAAAAGAGGACCATCCTTTCCAACAGATGGTCCTCTTTTCTATTATTTATATTTTTATAGCAGTTCCCTCTTACTGTTCTTCAGAACTTGCTCCAGAATCATCGCTGAATCCATCGTCGCCGCCGGTCTCATCTCCACCGGTGTCATCGCCGCCGTCGTAGTCTCCACCACCAGTGTCACTGCCGGTGTCATCGCCGCCATTATCATAACTGCCGTCATCACCACTGTTATCATAATCGCCACCGCCGCCATAATCTCCGCCGCCATTATCATAACCGCCATCATAACCACCGTTATCATAATCATTGTCATAATCATAATCGCCGCTGTTATCCGTACTGCCGGAGGTATTATCGCCGGACCATACAAAAGTGTCATTTGCATTTGTGGTATCAGTGTCCTGTGTCGTAGTCTTGGCTGCATCATCCAGCTTACTTTCTCCGCCGACGATCTCAAGTATCTTATTACTGCGGGCCACTACCTCAGAAGACGGAGTATAATCCTGATCATCATACAGGAACTTGTGAAGTTCAACTACATTGTTCTCAAGATCAGTAGGAACAATAATACTTCCCTTGATATTGGAGAATTTAAACTTCTGCGGGAATCCCGTACTGTCTGTAAATTTATATCCGATCAGAGTCGGAATAAGTCCCAGAATATCCTGCTTTGAAAGAGATGTTGTAACCATCGGGAATACATCATCCATAATCTTAAAGATAGAAGAAAGACCTGCTATCTTCGCCTTATCAAAGAGCATTCCAAGTACTCGTCTCTGACGCTCTGTACGTCCCATATCCAGACTTGCAGTATAACGGATACGGCAATAGGATGTCGCCTGTACGCCGTTCAGATGATAAGTTCCTACAATTGCTTCCTGATCTTCCGGCTTTGGCTCCGGTTTCTCGAGCGGAGTGTAGTCTTTTCCTGTCAGCTTGGATGTTTCCACGCAATAGTTATTCATATGTTCAATTTCCGCATAAGATAACGGAATATCAAGACCGCCAAGATCATCTATCACTTCTACAAGTGCGGAAAAATCAGCCGTCGCATAATCGGAAATATCCAGATCCAGGTTTGTATTTAACATGGTGATCGCCTGTTCCGGACCACCCAGCGCATAGGCTGCATTTGCCTTCGTATAGGTATCATCTCCAACATTGAGAAGTGTATCTCTGTATACGGAAACCATACGCACTTCTTTTGTATCGTTGTTTACACTCACAATGATCATGGTATCACTGTTCTGTGCAGAATACTGGGAGCCTTCCCCTCTGGTATCAATACCAAACAGCACATAGGTCTTGTATCCTGTCATCTTTGGTGCTTCCTGGTTTACGACTATTTTTTCCTTTTTCAGTTCCGGCTGCTCGATCTTATCCAGCCTGGAAGAAATCTGTCCATACACATACAGCCCGCCAATAAACAGCAGCAGTACAATGATCTCAAGCACAAACAGTACTTTTTTCTTTTTTCCTGGTTTAGCCATGACTTTTTCCCCTTATCTTAATATGCATTTTTGTTTATAAATCCCTTGAAAAATGTAAGGAATATAATCTTGATATCCAGCCCTATGCTCCAGTTTTCAATGTAATAAAGGTCATATTCGATTCTTTTTCTTATGGATGTGTCTCCGCGGTAACCATTCACCTGAGCCCAGCCGGTAAGTCCCGGGCGAACCTGATGTTTCACCATATATCTCGGGATTTCTTCTCTGAATTTCTCTACAAAAAACGGCCGCTCCGGTCGTGGTCCCACAAGGCTCATGTTACCCTTCAGTATGTTGAAAAGCTGTGGCAGTTCATCAATACTGGTGTGACGCATAAACTTTCCGATGGGTGTTACT
>UMAA01007880.1_pt1 | contig 28691 bp, 28 predicted proteins | sample 1963611 | NCBI WGS metagenome assembly UMAA01 (sample SAMEA4835906, study PRJEB28245) | human gut metagenome | biome: gut microbiome; material: fecal sample | place: Denmark | collected 2008 | reverse complement strand
AATACGGTAACAATCAATGGTGCCGTCATGGTTCCGAATACTGTTTCTTATATGAAAGGCAAGGATGTAGACTACTACCTGAATCAGGCGGGAGGTTATTCTGAGAATGCGAAGAAGAGTAAGAAGTTCATTGTTTATATGAATGGTCAGGTGACTAAGGTGAAGGGTAGTGGTAAGAAACAGATTGAACCCGGTTGTGAGATAATTATTCCTAGTAAGGCTAAGAAACGGACTAATATGGGTGATATATTAGGTTATGCTACCTCTTTTAGTTCATTGGGAATGATGATTGCTTCTATTGCAAATTTAATAAAGAAATAACGACTATATCTTAACTCACTATGATAGAACAGACACCAGAAAAAGACATAAAGCAGAAACAGAATAATCATAATGATGAAGAAATCGAAATCGATTTAATAGGTATTCTTCGTAAGATTATAGGCATTCGTAAGACAATTTACAAAGCTGCCGGCATCGGTTTGGTAGTTGGTATTATTGTCGCAATAAGTATTCCCAAACAATATACGGTTGGAGTTACTCTTTCTCCTGAAATGGGAGGTTCTAAAGGCGGTGGTTTATCCGGTTTAGCCGCTTCTTTTTTGGGAAGTGGAGTTTCTATGAATGAAGGTACTGATGCCTTGAATGCTTCTTTGTCTGCTGATATTGTGTCTTCTACTCCTTTTTTGTTGGAACTTTCTAATATGAAGGTTCCCGTATCAGGGGATGAGGAAATATCTTTAAGTTCATATTTGGATGAAGAATCTTCTCCTTGGTGGGGGTATGTGATCGGTTTTCCAGGTATGATAATAAGTGGGGTGAAGTCATTATTTGCTGAAGAAGATTCTGAATTAATAATTTCAAAAAAGGCAAATCAGGGTGCAATCGAATTATCTGGAAAGGAATTACAAAAGATTGAATCACTCAAGAAAAAGATTATAGCTTCCGTAGATAAGAAAACCTCAATGACTACAGTTTCCGTGACTTTCCAAAATCCGAAAGTTGCCGCAGTAGTTGCAGATTCTGTCGTAAGGAAATTGCAGGAATATATCATAGATTATCGTACTACCAAAGCAAAAGAAGATTGTCTTTATTTGGAGAGATTGTTTAAAGAGCGTCAGCAGGAGTATTACGACGCCCAGAAGAAATATGCCGATTATATGGACTCTCATGATAATATTATTTTGCAGAGTGTTCGTACTGAACAGGAACGCTTACAGAATGACATGAGCCTTGCCTACCAAGTGTATACTCAGGTGGCCAACCAGCTTCAGGTAGCCAGAGCCAAAGTCCAGGAAGAAAAACCAGTCTTTGCAGTTGTAGAGCCTGCGGTTATCCCATTATATCCTTCGGGAACCAGTAGAAAAATATATGTTTTAGCTTTTATCTTCCTATCAGTTTGTATTGTTATCTTTTGGAAGTTATTTGGAGAAGATATTCTGAATAAGTTCAAAGAAATCCGTGCCTAAAATCAATATTTAATGTGATATGGTATCAACAACCAGTCAAATAAATAAAGTCGTAGAGTTTATTGCAGTATTGGGAGATTTGATTATTCTGAACTTGTGTTTGTTCTTTCTCCTTTTCTTTTGGGAAGAAGCATTTGTGTCTTTACCTTTTTCCTGCAGAGTTTCATGGATGACGACTTCGTTAAGTCTCTGTTATTTGGCATGCTCGGCGTCCCGGGGTAGAGCATGGAATAGCCGGGCGATTCGTGCTGATCAGCTTGTGGTACGTGTGCTGAAGAATATTATCATCTTTTCGGTTTTTTGGGCGTGTATCATGGCTTTTAGTGGAATCTCCATAATCTCTCCTCTATTTTTTATTATCTATTTTTTTATCCTTTTTGTTGTATTAAGCGTTTACCGCATTATTATCCGTCGTTTGCTGATTGATTATTGTGCTAAAGGTAAACATAAAAGTTACGCTGTTTTTATAGGTGGAGGAGATAATATGCATACATTATATGAGGAAATGGAAAGTTCTTTGGCCGCCATTTATGAAGTTGTTGGTTATTTTGATGTTACTCCGAATGAGACTTTCTCCTCTAAATGCCGTTATCTTGGTAATCCGGACAATTTTGCTGATTTTATGTCCGGAAAAACATCCGTAAAACATGTATTCTGTTCTTTGGCAATGGATGAGGGACATTATAATGTTCCTATTATAAACTATTGCGAGAACCATTTGCTTTATTTTCATGGTGTTCCTAATGTTTGTAAGGGATTTCCCCAACGTATCTGGCATAGTATGATTGGTAATATGCCAATTTTGAATTTGAGATATGAACCTTTAAGTAAAGTGGAAAATCGTTTCTTGAAACGGCTATTTGATATTATGTTATCCGGTATTTTTTTGGTTACAGTTTTCCCTGTTATTTATCTAATTGTAGGAACTATTATAAAATTGACTTCTCCCGGTCCAATATTCTTCAAACAAATGAGGACAGGATTGAATGGCAGAGAATTCAAATGTTATAAGTTTCGTTCTATGAGAGTGAATGATGAAGCAGACAAAAAGCAGGCAACAGCCGATGATCCCCGAAAGACTAAATTTGGAAATTTCCTTCGACGTTCTAACATAGATGAACTTCCTCAATTTATTAATGTCTTTAAAGGTGAAATGTCTATAGTTGGACCTCGCCCACATATGTTGGCTCATACAGAGACTTATGCGAGATTGATTGATAAATATATGGTGCGTCATTTTATCAAACCTGGTGTAACAGGTTGGGCACAAACCCATGGCTTTCGTGGTGAAACGAAAGAACTGTCTCAAATGGAAGGTCGTGTTCAGGCTGATATTTGGTATATGGAGCATTGGACACTATTACTTGATTTATATATTATTTATAAAACCATAGCAAATGTGATTGTCGGGGAAAAGAATGCGTATTAAGATTTAAAAGTGTTTTAATATTATTCTTGTTAATACTACTTGATTTTGAGAAGTTACTTATCTAATTATTGTGAACAGCTTATTCCGTTCACCTATGTTTCTTTTGATATATTTGATACATTGATGTTTCGTACAGTATCCGATTTTAGGATGATACATCAAATGGTTGCTAATTTGTATGAAGAACAGTATGGTATTAGCCTTCCTTTGTATCCTAAACAACGTATGGATGCTGAACTTAAAGCAAGAAATGTTTTGGGGAGGAATGAGGTCAATATGGATATGATATTTGAGTATTTATCAGACTATTCAGAAGAAGAAAAAAGTAGATTACGTTTTTTAGAAGAAAAATGCGAGATTGATAATTGTGTAGGTAATCCACTTATGATTGAGGTTTGGAAGTGGTGTCGAGATAATGGGAAGAAGATAGTTATAATCACGGATATGTATTTGCCACGAAGGGTACTAAATACAATTTTAGCTAAAATTGGGGTGGATTATGATTATCTTTATATATCAGGAGAAGAAGGAGTAACTAAGAGAACAAGTGAATTGTTTGCTGTTGTTCTTAGAAAATTGAATATAAAACCAACTCAACTTATTCATATTGGGGATGACCTTAATAATGATATTAATATGCCTCAAATAAAGGGTATAGCTTCTTTACTAAGATTGTCTAACGAGGCTAATGTTTTGCCATATATAAAGATTAAACAATGTGATATATCTTTGGGAAAAGATCATTTATTTAGTATGTTGTCTCGTTATTGTTCGAATAGAGAGTTTTTAAATTCCGAACAGCGAATAGGATATGCCATTTTAGGTCCTCTTATTGTGGATTTCTGTCAGTGGTTACATGCGATTAGAAAAGAAAATAATCTTCATAAACTTTTCTTTGTTGCACGCGAAGGTTTTTTTATCAAAAAGGTCTATGAAAAGATGTATCCTCAAGAGGCTCATGATTTGATGTATATTCGATTGAATAAAAATGTTTTAAGATTGCCTTTGCTTAGTATGCATAATGCTTGCGAGTACTTTATGAAAGCTAAGGTTGGACGTTTAACATATGATTGGAAACTAATTTTTGACTTACTTTACATAAGTGATTATGAATCAGCAAAGCATTTTGTAGTACTACGTACAGGATTTGATAGATTTCATGAAACAGTAACTCTAAAAGATTTAGAATCAGGGAAGTACAATAAAATATTAGTTTCTCTCTTTGAATATCAAAGAGAGATGATTGAGGAACAATCTGCATTACTTGATGAATATCTTATGTCATTGGGACTTTTTGAAGGGTCTGTAGGTCTTGTTAACAATAGTATTAATGGGAATGGGCAATCTATGCTGACAGATTATTTATTATCTAAGGGGAAAGAATGTGACATATTAGGACTTCAATTTATAAAAACGTCAAAATGCGAAAAATTGTTGAAAGGGAAATGTAGAGCATGGCTTACAGAAAGTAGTGTTAGTGAGTTTAGTAAAACGAGATTTCATTCTAATTGTTTATTGTTGGAACATTTGATGTTTGAACCTAATGGAACTTCAATACGCCTTTATAGGCATGAAAATAAAATAGAGGTATTATGTGAAGCTTCTCGTACAGAACAGAAGGATTGGGGAAAGATAGCTAATATTCAAAAATATGCATTAGAATTTGTAAGTGATTATACTAACCATGTTGGTATTTCATTGGATATGGCTGGATTTCATGGTTATTTTAATATGCTATGTCATCCACTTTACGATGATGCAGTATTACTGGGACATTTGAATGATGACGATATGGATGGTGATAAAACGATTTCAAATATAAGATTTCCTTTTCGTTTTAAGTATCTTTTCTCAAAAGATATACCATTCGATATTACTTGGCATGAGGGGTATTTTACATTAAAGAATGTATCCTGGTGGGGTATAAGTTTATATTTATATTCTGCTAAATTACAATTTTATAAGCAGATGGTCAAGAGTCATATTAAACGAATCATCTTCTCAAAGTGATGTAATGACTGAATATGGTTGTATCGTATAAAAACTATTAATAGGTTTACATAAGGATTATAAAGTCGATTTTTTAGAATATGTCATCACAATATTCTATATCAAATAAAAAAAGAATAGCAAAGAATACATTATTCCTTTATATCCGTATGATGCTTATCATGGCGGTGTCATTGTATACATCTCGTATTATTCTCAATGCTTTAGGTATTGTGGATTATGGAGTATATAATGTTGTGGGAGGTATGGTGGTGATGTTTGGTTTTCTCAATTCAGCATTAGCACAAGCCAGCCAACGATATATAACTTATGGCATTCAGAAGGATTCATCTGAAGAACAGATAAAGATGTTCTCCATGTTACTGAATGTACATATAATTATTGCTTTGGCAATATTTGTACTTTGCGAGACGATAGGACTATGGTTATTCTATAATAAATTGGTTATTCCAACTGATAGAATGACATCTGCTTTTTGGGTGATGCAGTTCTCTATTTTATCTTTATTGGTTTCAGTCATTCAAGTTCCTTACAACGCTTCTATTTATGGGCATGAACGGATGAATGCTTATGCTTATATAAGTATTGTGGAAGTTTTGCTGAAATTAGGAGTTGTGATTATTATAAAATATTGTTTTGAAGATAAGTTAATAGCATATGGGGGGCTTATGATGGTAGTTGTAGTATTTACTGCTTTAATATATCAACTTTATTGTATTCACTATTTTTCTAATTGTCATTATATACGCTATTGGTCGTCTTCTCTTTTTAAGGAATTATTGAGTTATACAGGATGGAGCTTGATAGGAAACTTGGCTTGGACTTTTAATAATCAAGGCATGAATATACTTATCAATATGTTTTTTGGCCCCATATATAATGCTGCACGAGGCATTGCATCTTCTGTAGAGGCTGCGGTATCTTCTTTTTTATATAATTTCATTATTCCAACAGTACCACCAATTATTGCAGCTTATGCTGTTGGTAATGTCAAAGAGATGTTAGATTTAAGTTTTAGAAGTTCAAAAATGGGATTCCTTTTATTTATGTGTCTTTCTTTGCCTTTAATAAGCATATTGGAATTTGTGTTAGAGGTATGGCTTGTTACTCCTCCACCATTGTCGTGGAATTTCTGCCTTCTTTCATTGATTTATATGCAGTGTAATTCTCTTTCAGGGACACTGCAGAATATTGTTCAAGCAACAGGGAATGTGAAAAGATTTCAATTGTCTAATGGCTTGATTAAAATAATGGCTCTGCCTGCTGTATATACTATATATAAGTGTGGTGGAGATGTTGTAACTTATCTATGGACTTTAATTTTTTTCTCAATTATAGGATTGGTTGTCCAACTTGATGCAGTTAATCGTTTAATAGAATCTTTTAAAATTAAGTCATATATAAATTTAGTAATAGTTCCCTCATTGTTAGCTTATGTAATTCCTTTGATATTGTCTCTTTATTTTAGTCAAATGAGATTGAATCTTTTACAAGCGGTAGGAGTGATATTATTAGTGTTATTGATTTGTATTGTATCTGTTTGCTTTGTTGGATTAACAAAGTATGAGCGTATATGGATTGTAAATATAGTAAAAGCTAAATTGAATAAAAGTAATGGTTAAGACAAGATTTGCTCATTTGTAATACAGTTGTAATTTTAGAGATGTTTTAAGATTTTATTTATTGGGGAGATTGCGTGGAATCTGAAGTACATTATTTCAATTTTCTCGGTCTATCCATAGAATAATTGTTTCTATTATATATCTGCATAAGTATAATTTTTATTTAGTATTGATATTAAAACTAAATAGTTTCATCAGAAAGCGGAGTAGTAATTCTAGGTAAATCATAGCTTGATTATATAAATCGATGATTAAAGTGTTTACAGAAGGTATAAGAAGGCGGCTAAGGATTCTTTGGGAGAAGGCGATATGGCCTCTTATTAAAATGAATTATTCTATAAGTAAGGGTTTCTACATAAGGTATCCAGAGATTTCTAAACATGAAAAGATTGATCTATCAACAGTTGGCTACATGGATGAATATAGTGAAGAAATTTTAGATTATTTTTCTTTTAAGGGGCTTGAAATGAAAATCAAGTCAAAGTTTTCTTATTGTAATAATGATACTATCAAGGTTGAATCTCAAAAAAATGATGGAGAGAATTGGTTAGTTTTTATTTTTAATCCTGAAGCAAAGAATTTGATGATAGAATTTGATTTTTCTATTAATCAAATAGTTCACGAATTTCAATTGGCCTTTAATTATAAAGGTATTAAAGAAAGGAATAGATTCTTGATTATTGAGAATACGAAAGTTCTGTTTGATTGTATAAAGAAAGGTAGTTTTTTCCCTATATTATTTGAAAAATCCTTTGATTATATATTTAGTGCTGATATTATTAATCACGTGAAATTAATAGTTGATAGTGGAGTTTATTCTTTATATGTCAACGGTAAGTGTTTACTTTCTATTACAGAAAAAATAAAAATATGTAAAGGGGATAGTCTTGCATTAATCCTTTGGGAAGATTCTCACAATAGACCTATTTCATGTGAAATTTCAAATATACAATTATCGAAAATTGCTTAGATGAATAGAATTGCTGTAATATCCTCATGGGCATGGATTAAAGTAGCTAACAATTATGGAGCTTTACTTCAGTATTATGCTCTTCAACAGTATCTTACTCGTAAAAATAACTATGTTTTTTGGATTAAATGGGAATTTTATAAAAGATGGAAAGGAACTAGACTGGATAATGTCAAGTTGTTGCTTCGTCACCCACTTATCTATTTATCTTCATATAGATGTCATCGTACATTCTTAAAATTTTGTCGAGATTATCTAAATACGTCTGTGCAGACTTATACAGAAGAATCAGAAGCAGATTCCTATCCGATAGCAGATTATTATATCACCGGGTCTGATCAAGTTTGGGGAGGAACTCAGCCAGAATGTTTTTTATCGTTTGTTAATGATAACAGTAAGAAAATTGCTTATGCTGCGAGTTTTGGCAAAGGAGAGATAACTCAAGAACATTTTGAAAAGATTGCTCCTTGGATAAGACAATTTGCTCATGTTTCAATAAGAGAGGAAAATGGAATTGAAATATGTAGGCGAATGAAAGTAGAAGCAACTCATCTTTTGGATCCAACTTTTCTGCTTGATGAGGATGATTATCCTCATAGACAGTTGTATATTAAGAATCCCTATATTTTTGCTTATTTACTAAATGTAGGATCTAAAAATGATGTACATTGGTATGAACTCAAAGATTATGCTCTAAAGACTAATTGCGATCTGAAAGTGTGTGCAGTTCAGGGATCTGAATATTTATTTTGTAATAAAGATTTGGTGTACCCTAGTCCTACGGAGTGGCTGTCTTATTATAAACAGGCTCGTTGTGTTGTAACCAATACTTTTCATGGTACTGTATTTGCTATCATTCATCATAAACCTTTCTTATGCATATTGCAAAGAGGTTCTTCAGCTAATCAGAATACAAGGATGAGTTCTTTACTCAGCACTTTAGGGCTGGAAGATAGAATCCTTAATTGTGAAGATAGCATTGAGGTCTCTATAAACCGACCGATTAATTGGCAAAAGGTATCTACTTTAATTACTGATTGGCGTAAAAAAAGTGATGCATTTTTGAATTTTCTCAATGATTGATATATATATATATTATTATGAAAATTAGAAACAACAGGTTACTGAATAGGATTTTATCAGTATATGCTAATAGGTTATGTAATCACAACGATCATTATGAGTTGCGATATTGCGGTTATTGTGATTTACTTGATCAAGAAGCCAATGATTATGTTTATGAACTTTTGGCATCAGGGCAACCTGCAATGATTTCAAAATTTGGATCAGTAGAATTGAGTAACTTGGTAGCTCGGCATATTGATGAAACTACAGGACTTACTAAAGAAATTATTAATGATTATCTTCACTATAATAATGTGACCATAAACTATAAGGGAGCACTTACGAATTTGTGTTCAAATGCCGGCTTTTTTCCTTATGATTTAGATTTGGGACTTCGCTGGTATCGTTTGATGATCCAAGATATTAAAGAAGTAGATGTATTGGGCAGCTATATCTATGAGGAAAAATATATTGCTCAAAGTATGAATTGTCTTAAAAGAGTAAATATTGATGGCTATTTTTCACCTTTTAGTTGGAATAATCCTTGGTCTAAAGTGTTGAAGGGGAAAAAAGTACTTGTAGTTCATCCTTTTGTTGAGTCTATAAAATATCAATATGAGAATAATAGAGAACATCTTTTTGAAAATCCAGATGTACTTCCTGAGTTTAAAGAACTTATCTTAGTGAAGGCTGTTCAAACGCAAGCTGATGCTAAAGATTCACGTTTTAAAGATTGGTTTGAAGCTCTTCAATATATGAAGGACGAGATAGATAAGTGTGATTATGATATAGCATTAATTGGTTGCGGAGCCTATGGAATGTGTTTAGCTGCACATGTAAAACGACAAGGAAAACAGGCTGTACATCTTGCTAGCATGACTCAAATGCTTTTTGGGGTATATGGAAAGCGTTGGCTTGATTCAGAACCTGAGTACCGAAAATATATTAATAAGTATTGGATTCGTCCTGATAAAAAAGAGAAACCACAAGGGGCGGATAAAATCGAGGGAGGTTGTTATTGGTAAATTAGATTGTATTTTATTATAAACTAAGATATCTCATTTTGAATAATAGTCGAATAATTGAAATGCCTACAGATCAAATTTTAAATAGAGGGCAACGTATAGCTTGGCTTGATAATGTAAAGATGTTTGCTATGCTTTGTGTCATATTGGGTCATGTGATGACTATAGTGATTAAGACCAATGTGGATCTCTCAGGGAAAATAATAGAGCATTTTATTGTAGCATTTAATATGCCATTGTTCGTGATTATCTCAGGGTATTCAAATTTGAATACATTTAATAAAATTACAAAATGGAGGGAGTTGATTGACTTCGTGAAGAAAAGCGTTATTCGTATACTTTTACCCGTAGTGACATTCTGTGTGATTGGATTAACCCCAAATTTTATTTTTTCACCATTTTGGTTTCTGAATATGATTCTATATCTTATGATAGGGTTTGCTGTAATACATTTTGCTGTTTATTCTATTAAGAAACAGCATATGTTGGGGGTGTCTGTTCTTCTATTTCTTTTATGTTTTATTTGGGTGAATAAAGTTTGGATGGGGGAGATGTGTACATACTATGCCGTTGGGTTGTTGTGTAAAAAATATGGTATTTTTGATAGACCTAAGCGCATAATTTTTCCCATGTTATTACTGTTGGGTATATTAATATTTGTAATATTTTGGTGGTGTGGTGTTTATGTATATAGAGAAAGTAGTTTTTATGCTTGTAATTTCACTGATTTACTGTCACTTAATAAACTAGAACTATGGTTTGAACGTCAATTATTAGCAGGAATACTGGGTGTAGCAATGATAGGTCTATTTTTGAATTATAATGGTAAATATACGCTATTTAGTAAAATGGGGAGATATACCCTTTCTTTTTATTTATTCCATGCTATGATGCTTAGACCTTTTCGTAATGATTTAATTGTCGATATATTTCATGATACGTGGTTTTATCAATACTTCTCTGGATCAGAGGTTTTAAGATGGTGTGGAGTTTTTATCATTTTTATAATGATGACACTAATAAGTTGGGTGCTGATTTGTGTATGTAAAAAGTGGAAATGGACACGTTTGTTTTGTTTAGGACAAAAAAGTAATTATTAGAATGTGAAACGAATCGCTATTATTGTAAATGCGTTTGGAGGTTCAACGACTTCTTTAGCAGAAGCTTTTCTTAATCAAGGTTATAAGGTGGATTTTTATCATCTTATTCCGAGGAAAAAGAGTGCGTCATTTGAAACTTTTGATTTGTCTCTTAGGGGGGGCTTATTTTCTATAGTTCCTGTCAGGTCCTTTGATTATGATGGCTTGAGAAGATTTATTCCATTTGCTAGAAATAAATATTTCTCAATGTATCAAATATCAGTTGTTGAGTTATCCTCAATGGGAATAAGATGTTTCATCAATCCCATTTTGGTGCTATATTATGTAAAACTTGCAAGACGAATTATAAAACAAAAATATGATTTTGTAAATGTTATTGGTCAAAACAAGTCAACAGCCTTTCTTTCTGTTATTTTGCGCTCAAAAGGTGTTAATGTCGTTCACTCAGTTCATGAGGTTTGTGTGAATCATCAAGTTGGTGATAGGCTTAGTGATACTGTTCTTTATCTTATCGAAAAGAAGATCCCTATTAATGTTTTTAGCCAAAAAACAGCTGAAGATTTGGTAAGATTAGCAGATAAAAAAACTTTAAAATATTCTGTCATACCATTTTCGCTATTTACAGGTTACTTGGAATATAATGAGATTGACATACCTGAGCTTAAAGGAGAAACCGATTATGTCCTTTTCTATGGGTTTATTGTGAATTATAAAGGACTGGATGTATTGCTTAAAGCTGCTCATGTATTAATGGATAGAGGATTTACAAGAAAAATAGTGGTAGCTGGTGGTGGCAATGTAGATTGTCTTGCAACAATAAAGAAAGAGAAAAATTTCATTGTAATTAATCGTTGGATAGAAAACGTCGAGATTTCTACGCTGATTAGAAAATGTCATATTGTTGTTTGTCCATATCTTTCATCATCTCAGACAGGTATAACGCAAACTGTATTTAATTTTGATAAACCTATTGTTGCGACAAAAGTTCCTGCTTTTACAACAACAATTGAAGATGGAAAGACTGGTCTCTTAGTTGATGTTAATGATGTTGATACGTTTGCGGATGCTATAATTCGCTCTTATCAGGATGTTAACTTGTATATTAGAATGTGTCATGAGGTGCGTTCTGTAAGGCAAAAGAGTGAATCAATATGGAAGGATATAGTAATGAAATATGTACAAAGTTATATTAATGGGTAACAATAATATGGGAAAACTAGCAATTGTATTTAAAGAGAAATGGAATAGATTCAGTCATTATTTGAGAAATATTCTTCAAAATGATATTGCATGCCTATGTATTACACCTTCTCTATGTCGGAGACTAATATACAATTGGTTAGGTCACAATGTGAAAGGGGTAGTTTTTCCTCATTGTTTTCTTGGAGTAGCGAAAGGCAAACTTACTTTAGGACAAAATTCATTTATAAATTATTCATGCTTTCTTGATCTGAGCAATGATATTATTATCGGTGATGGTGTGTCAATTGCTTTTAAAACAATATTTATTAATGCTTCGCATGAGATAGGACCTATTGAGCATCGTGCTGGTAAAGGAATAAATGCTCCTATTCGTATAGAGGATGGATGTTGGATAGGTGCTAATGTGACAATAATGCCTGGCGTTTACTATTGCGAAAGGATGTATTATAGGTGCAGGGACTTTAGTTACAGAGGATACTGAAGAAAATGGAATATATGTGGGAATACCTGCTCGGTTGATTAGAAAGCTTTAAATAAACAGTGATATAATGTCAGAATTAACCTCTTTGGTTCGTTTATTAGGGATGATTATTAAGTTTATTATAATATCAAACAATACTATATAATGATGAAATATTATATTGCAAAATTACTTCGTATTCCCCGTCGTTTCCGAATGATTTATTATATCTACTTCAATCGTTTTAAGTTTTGGCTTAATGATGTGAAGTTTGGACGTAATATGCAAGTGTATACTAAATTTTTCTTGAATAAGGCGCCTGGGAGTAAAATTACGATTGGTGATGATTTTATCTATACTAATGGTGATGCTTTTAATCCACTGTGTCGTAATATTTGTGGGTGTATTAACACTACATTTCCCTACTCTCAAATTTCTATAGGCAATGGAACAGGTATTTCTTCGGCTTGTTTGTGGGCGAATTCGAGTATCACAATAGGTAATCACGTGAATATCGGAGGCGATTGTATTCTTATGGATTCGGATGCACATAATTTAGATTTTCGTGTGAGAAATGCAAAAAGCAAAATAGGAAAAATGTCTAAAGATGTATTAACAGCTAAAACAGCTCCTATTGTAATAGAAGATGATGTCTTGATAGGGACTCGTTGCATTATATTGAAAGGAGTAACTATTGGTGCACGGAGTGTGATAGGAAGTGGAAGTATAGTTACCAAATCCATACCACCTGATTGTATTGCTGCTGGAAATCCTTGTAAAGTAATACGTATATTAAATAACTAGTTTTGAATAGTGTGTAAGATTAAAACTTGACTTTTTTAGCATTATTATAATAACTAATAAATGTTTATTTCCAATTAGAACAGTTTGAAATAGTCTAGTCCTTTTAGAGTTGTTGATTTAATAATGAATTAAATATAAAAGTGTAATGCCTCCTTTAATTTCAGTGGTAACAATTTGCTATAATGCTAAAAATGATTTGGAGAAAACTATATTATCTGTTCTCTCTCAAACTTATCAAGATATTGAGTATATTATAATAGATGGTGGTAGTACGGATGGTACTGTTGATATTATACACAAGTATTCGGAACGATTATTTTACTGGATTAGTGAACCTGATAAGGGGATATATGATGCTATGAATAAGGGGATGGATAGGGCTACAGGTAGTTGGATAAATTTCATGAATGCTGGAGATACTTTTTGTGATAATGAAGTTATTAAAAATATATTTGGATATAATGATTTATCTGATTATAGTGTCATTTATGGGGATTGTTATGTCTCAAAATTAAATCAACTGCAATATTTGAAGGCATCTAGTATGAAGAAAGTGCATGTCCAAATGCCTTTTTGTCATCAATCATCTTTTATTCGAAAGACTAGATTAAGATTTAGTATAGATTTGAAGATTGCTGCTGATTATCAGATGATTTATGAATATTACAGAATGAATGGTATAAGTTCTTTTTTATATATAAGTAAGCCAATTTCAGTCTTTGATGCAACAGGTATTTCAACAACTAATAATAATTTGTTGCAGAAAGAGTATGGAATTGTTTATAAAAGAACAAGGAATGCTTATTATTACATTTACTTATGTAAACAAATTTTAAAAATGGTATTGTTATGTCAGAATTAATTTCTATTATTATTCCTGTCTATAATATAGAAAAATATATAGCAAATTGTTTAGAGAGTGTTGTATCACAGACTTATAATAATATTGAGGTAATAGTCATAGATGATGGTAGCAATGACAAGACTGGAGAAATTTGTGATATATATGCATCAAAATATAGATTCATACAGGTTCATCATCAGCAAAATTCCGGTGTATCTGTTGCGCGTAATTATGGATTAAATACATATTCTGGTAATTGGGTTTTTTTCTTGGATGGAGATGATACTTTAGTATCAAACGCATTAGAATTAGCTAAAAAAATAGCTGATGATACAAAATGTTTGATGGTAGATTTTAATTTTAGTAGAGTAACAGAGGGCAAAACAATTAGTGGATTTGAATTCTATACTAATTCTTTTATAGAGGATAATATAAAGTGCTTAAATAGTACATTGCTATATAAACGTGCTTTGATCTATCCCAAATTATATCATAGGTCTATTATTAATCATATAAGGTTTAATCCTAAAATAACAATTGGTGAGGATATTGTATTTAATATTGAAATATATAAAGGGCCCCACTTTAATATTTCCCATAATACAGAGAAAATTTATTTATATTTATTGCGTAATGGTTCGGCTATGCAAAATTCAAGGACATATTGTGAATATGAGAGATTGAATAATGTTGTAACAGAATATTTAAGTAATGATATTGAAGTTAATAAGAATCTAATTCTATTTTGTTGTATAAATTATTATTTTAAGTGTATAAAAGAAAGAGCTTTATTGTCTTCTCAATATTCAAAAATATACAATCGTCTATCTTTTAAAGATTGCTGGGATAAAGACCTAAGTTTTAAATTTAAGTTATTGTTCTCTGCGTATAAGCTTAATAGAAATTTGGGAAATTTACTTTTATATTTGAGATACAAATTATTTCCTGTATACTAATGCTTTTATATCTATTTACTTTTATATTGTCCATACTGTTTACTTATATAGCTTCTTTATATTATAAAAATAGGATGATATTCATTCTTTTTTCAGTTGTTGCTGTTACTCCATTAATAATTATTGGGGGATTAAGAGATGTTGGTGTGGGATATGATACGATTGCTTATCCTGTGTCTGCATATAATTATTTGCAAATCAATAATAATATATATTCGATTCTATTTGCTTCTGCTGAGTTGGAGCCTTTATATTATTTTCTTTCATATTTGGCAGTTAATTATTTTTGGGATGATGTAGGAGCTATATTATTTGTTACACAACTTATAATAATAGTTGTAACATATGTCGCTTGCTGTAGAATAGTGGGAAGATCTTATTTGTGGATATCAATTTTCTTGTATTGTTTTCTATTTTTCAATATGGAGCTCAATATGATGAGACAAGGTTTAGCTCTTAGTTTTGTTCTTTTAGGATTTTCATATCTACTAGACCATAAGTTAAAAGGATATTTTATATGTATATTGGTTGGCTTTTTATTCCATAAGTCTGCGATTTTTGCACTCGTGTTTTTACCAGGAGTATATTGGAAAAACTTAAGATATTCCAAGTATATTGTAATTGGAAGTCTTGCATTTTTGATGTTCTTTTCTACTATTCTGAACTTTATTACTTCTTTGGAGGGCTTCAGTAAATATGATGCTTATTCTGAGGGAGGCAACTATAGTGGAACTTTTTCTTATTCGGAATTTATCTTAAGAACACTTTTTTTATTGTGTATTTACTTTTTATGTTCCAATAAAAAGAAAGATATACATTTCTATCAAATATTTGCTCTATTTGTTTGTGAATTTGTTCTTAATATTTTACAGATAAAAAGCGATTTTGTAGGTAGATTAGGCTTACCCATTTATATCCTATATTTAGTTTATTTACCATATTATTGTATGATAAACACATCTACTTGGAAAATAAAGAAATCTAATACAGTTTTGTTACTATTCGTTGTCTTCTTATACTGGTGGTATGTGTATATGGTAAGTGATGCGGGTGTCACGGTCGATTATTCTTCTTCTATTTTAGGTATTCATTAGTTTTTTTGATAAGAATATCATTGTTTAAATGTGGAGGTATTAATGAATGTATTGTTAGTAAGTGTTAGATCTGATTTTGGCGGAGGTCCTCGTCATGTTCATCAATTGATTGAAGAATTACCTTCTAGTATTAATATTTATATGGCTTTCCCTCAGGGGAAACCGTATGGGGATTTATGGAGAAGCCATCCTAGAATAAAGAAATATTTAGATATTCCTTATAGGAGGTTTAATATTAAATATCTATTCTTACTAAAGCGTTTCATAATTGAAAATGAAATTAGCATAGTTCATTCTCATGGGAACGGTGCTGGATTATATTCACGGACCCTAAAACTGATATTACCTGATGTTAAAGTTGTTCACACTTTTCATGGAATAACTGATGATTATTCTTCATACCTAAGATATTGTGTGAATAAAATAATAGGAAGATTTTTTAAATGTTTCACTGATAAATTTATTTTAGTATCGAATGGTGAACTAAAAGTTGGAAAATCATTACATTTTTTATCTATTGATAAATCAGTTGTAATATATAATGCAGTAACTGATAATGGTTTGAAAGTTTCAAGAAAAAATCAAAAGTTCTTAGTCATTTCACTCTCTCGTTTTGATTATCAAAAAAATATGGATATGGCATATAGTATAGCAAAAGCATTAAAAAATAATCATGAAATAGAATTTGTGTGGATTGGAGAAGGAGAAGATTTTTTGCGGTTAAAACAAAAGAGTGTGGAAGATAATGTTAATATTAATTTTGTTGGATTTGCAGAATACCCTATGCCTTACCTTAAGAGTGCAGATTTATATCTATCTACTTCTCGTTTTGAAGGCTTACCCTATGCTCTTATTGAAGCTGCATCAGTAGGGCTTCCAATAGTTGCTACGGACGTAGTTGGTAATAATGAAGTTGTACATCATAATTATAATGGGCTTTTGTTTAAGTCAGAACAAGATGCTATAGATGCGATAAAAACATTATCACAGAATGCTGATTTGTTGAATAAATATTCGATAAATTCTCGAGAACTTTACCTTAAATCTTTTACAATAGAAAGGATGATATCTTCTATTGTGGATACGTATGTGCAGGTTCTAAATTAATAAATTATTATTTGAAAATTAAAATAATATGAAGATTGCCATTATTCAAGAATGGTTAGTAACCGTTGGCGGTTCAGATAAAGTAGTCAAAGCTATTGCGGATGTTTTTCCTGGCGCAGATATTTACACTCTAGTTGCTAAAAAACAAGTTTGTGATGAATTAGGAATTGATTGGAATAAAGTCCATACATCATTCATTCAGAAGTTGCCTTTAGGAGTAAAGAAACATAGAATGTATCTGCCTATATTTCCGTTTGCGATAGAACAGTTTGATTTACGAGGATATGATATTATTATATCATCTTCTCATGCTGTCGCGAAAGGAGTTCTGACCAAAGCGGATCAATTACATATCTGTTATTGTCATTCTCCTATCCGTTATGTATGGGATATGTATCATGAATATTTGGAAGAATCAGGGTTAGCGAAAGGCTTGAAAGGTTATTTGGCTAAATATATGCTTCATCGTATTCGCAAATGGGATTTGATATCTAGTTTTCGTGTAGACTATTTTATTAGTAATTCCGATTACGTAGGGCGTCGAATTCAAGAGACTTATAGACGGGATGCTGTAACAATCCATCCTAATATTGATATTTCTAATTTTGATTTATGTGTAGAGAAAGAAGATTTCTATTTAACTAGTAGTCGTTTGGTAGGGTATAAGAAAATAGATCTCATTGTCGAAGCTTTCAGTCATATGCCGGATAAAAAGTTGATAGTAATTGGTGGCGGTCCTAATTTAGAAAAGATATGCAAGATTGCCGGTCATAATGTAACTGTCATGGGATATCAACCATTTGCCGTATTAAAAGAAAAGATGCAGAAAGCTAAAGCCTTTGTTTTTGCGGCAGATGAGGATTTTGGTATGATTCCGATCGAAGCACAATCATGTGGAACTCCTGTAATTGCTTATGGTAGAGGTGGCTCTTTGGAAACAGTGAAGGACGGAACAACAGGGCTTTTCTTTTATGAACAGACTGTGGAGGCGATTATTGACGCAGTGAAAAGATTTGAAAATCAAGAAATCCCATTTGACCCTAAGACAATACGTAATCATGCGGAGACTTTTTCGGAAGAACGTTTTAAAAAGGAAATAAAGGAGTTTGTAGAGTTAAAATATAATGAATTTAATCATCTAGTGAAATGAGTTATTTTATATTTGGCGGTTCAGGTTTTATCGGTACACACCTCGTTACTCTAATTAATAATCTATATCCGGGTACTCCAATTTATAATCTGGATATTGTGGAGAATAGCCATGAAGGTAAATCTACGTATATCAATTGTGATGTTCGTTCTGATATAAACGTTGATGTTCCGATTACCTCAGAAGACGTTATCTTTAACTTTGCAGCCGTTCATCGTACCCCGGGACATCCGGATCAGGCTTATTTTGAGACAAATATTCGTGGTGCGGAGAATGTATGCGCTTTTGCGGAGAAATTGGGGATAAAGAAAATCGTTTTTACCAGCTCCATAGCTCCTTATGGTGCAGCTGAAGATTTGAAAACAGAAGACACACTTCCTACTCCGAACACCCCTTATGGGATTTCTAAGTTGGTAGCCGAAAAGATACATATGGTCTGGCAGGCTAAAAAGCCGAACGAACGACAGCTTACTATTGTTCGTCCGGGTGTGGTATTCGGTAAAGGGGAAAACGGTAACTTTACTCGTTTGTATTGGGGGATCCGCGGCGGTAAATTCTTTTATCCGGGTCGTAAAGATACGATTAAGGCTTGTATTTATGTGAAAGAGCTGGTTCTCTTTATGCTCTATCGGTTGGAGAATCATAATGAAGGGGTAGAGTTGTATAACTGTACATTTGAACCGGCTTTTACTATTGAACAAATAGTTGAAACGATGAAAAAAGTTACGGGGATTCAGCGTACTATTGTCAAGGTGCCGGGAAGTCTTTTGCTGACAGCTGCAAGTATTGTGGGTCCGTTAGGAGGAAAAGCTTTAGGCATTTGTCCGGCTCGCGTCAAAAAGTTAATGATTTCTACTAATATCTGCGGAAAGAAATTGGCTGATTCTGGGTATAAGTTTCATTATACATTTGAGGAAGCAATAAAGGATTGGTATAGAGATAATGATAATCTATACCTGAAATGATTTTTTGAGAATGAAAGTGGTATAAAATAAAATGTTGAGATGTAATTAGCACTTAGAGTGTTTGTATGTGAGATGAAGAGAATGTAGGTCCCTAGTTTCATGTTAACGCATGATTCTCCTACATTACATAGATTGGAATATGAGTACGACGGTACCTTTCCGGTCTATAACCCTGGCACCGGGGGGTATCCGGTGTTAATTTCCCACGATATCAACGGTCTGTGAAGATAGTTGATATTTTTAACAAAACAAACAGCTACGGGAGACAGTATTACACTGCCTCCCGTAGCTGTTTATATATTAGAATACTCCTTTGTGCAGCTAAAGCACGGGCACTCCTTCATCGGATTCAAATCATGGTGCCCCACGATCAATGCTTTCGGAAACTGCCTGCGCAGTTCGCGTAATAGAGCCAGCAGGGAACCCCGTTGTTCAAGCGTTCGAGTATCCTTCGGGCAACAGTCAGCATCCAGTCCTCCTTCGTAGCAGATACCTATCGAGTGGGAGTTGTGGTTACGGCAGTGTGCCCCGACCTTTTCGAGAGGACGGCCACGGTGGATTTCTCCGTCGCGTGTAATGTAGAAATGATAGCCGATGTCGCGGAATCCCCGGTGGAGGATGTGGTCCAGTCGGCAGGCTTCCGCCGAAAGGGATTTCCCCTCCGGCGTGGCACTGCAATGAATGATAATCAATGTGATAGTTCTCATCAGCTTACATACAGCTTTGCACTCCGAGCACACCCCCTATGGCGGTGGCGACAGTAATGATAATTTTGAGAACCAGGCTCCATACGGAGCGGCGTGACGATGAATTGCTCATAATTTATTTTTTAAGGTTAAGAAATTAGACTGACGGATCAGGAGTCACTCCACCGCCGCCCGGGTTGGGATTCGGCGTATTACCGGAACCACCTCCTTCGGTAGTCGGCTTCTGATACTCCGCTTGCTGCTTCAGTTGGCTGTCGAGTTTCAGGTTGGTAGTCGAGAGGTTACCGGTGGCACGTGCTTTGAGGCGCATACCGGTGATATTCTTCTCCAACGAAAAATCCTCCAGCGTTTCGGCTGCCTTACTGCGGATTCCCACGCCGAAAATGGCGAGATCGTCAATTTTCACACTCTTGCCGTCGAGCAGCAATTCCTTGATACAGTCCACCATGTCGGTGAGTACACCTTTGATGACACCACTCGAATACGGTGAATTGTGTTTCGACATGTGTTCGGCGAGCTTGGCCAGATCGAATGTCTCGTCGCTTACCGCACGGGCGAACCACTTGCCCGCATTCACACCTTTCTTCTGCTGGTTCTGATAGATTTTGTAACGAATCATAACACTATAAATTAAAGGGTTAAACATATTGTCGTGGGGAGCTGTTTCCCTTCCGACGATACAAAGATAACACCCCGTAATCCCGGAAAATCAGTTGTATACAATTGTATACGGTTGTTGTCGGTTAAGGGCAGTAACGGTCGGTTATTCAACGGAAAAGCGTAGGAAATGTGAAGGCTTTTTGTTACATTTGTAGCTAATAATTTAAAACTTATCCATTATGAAAGAATTCACGATACGTGCTTATGGACGCATGGAACTGGCGCAACTTTATTCTCCTGAACTGACCGATATTGCCGCATATCGAAAGATGAAGAAATGGATCGAACGGTGTCCCGGACTTCAGCAACGCCTGTATGATCTGGGCTACCAACCCGAACACCGTTCTTATACACCATTGGAGGTGAGAGTGATTGTGGATGCATTGGGAGAACCTTAGAGGGATTCGCTTTAGGATAACAAAAGCACCGCTTTAAGACAGCTAAAGCATAGCTTTACGTACTCTAAAGCTATGCTTTACGTCTTACAAGATACAACGTCTTACAACACACACTACTGTGGTTTCGGGTACAGCAGGTACACTTTTCCGGGGGCTCTCTTACGCACGCACACGCGCGCGAGCAATCATATAGTTTCCTTTGCCGTCTACGTGAACCAGATCTCCGTAGTCTACCAGACGTTTCAGCCAGATGAGCGCGGTGTTCTCCTTAATACCCATGACAGCTGCCTGCTCTCGTACCTGTTTGCGGGTAAACGTGGTTCCCAGTTTCATGAAGAAAAAATCACGCTCGACGTTTGCCCGGCGACTGATTTCTGTGGGAGGAAGGAAAGAAAGTATATGCATGGCATGGCAGTAGAGGGGCTCGGCAAGTTGGAGCACCGCTTTGAAATCATTCGGAGTGATCTTGACATCCCAGCGGGTGATGATGCCGTCTTTGATATTGTCATCGGGAATCTCCTTGTCCGGAGTCAGGAGAGGGGTCGAAGATGCCTTGAGTTGATAGGGCTGTGCGCTTTCGAGCGCACGCAATACAGCCACTTCCGCCATGATACGGCATGTGTTGACACCCAGACGGGCCACGAAACTATACATCTCATTCCCGTTGGCTATACCCGAACGGGTGAAAAGGGCAGAGAATAGAGTGTCAAATTCTTGTTTCTGCTCGTCGGTGAGCCGGAGTGTGTGGAGACCGTGTGCCTTCAGTAAGTCCAGTTTCTTTTTCCAATCCAATCCTATGGTGGTGAATATCTCTTCTATGTCTATGTCTCCTGTCGTAAACTGGCTTACCCACTGCCAGATACCGGGCATATAGTAGAACAGCTGGCGGGAGAAAAGCCCGTTTTCCGCCGAAGGGATGAGGGCTTTTACCTGCGCCGGAGTTCCGGAAAGCAGGACGGAGAGGTAGCTTTTTTTAATTTCCCGGTATTCCTGGTCGGTACGGCGGTTGTAAGACAAACGGTCGTGGTCGAATGCTTTGCGCAGGGTGTCGCTCCAGTGTCCGTAATCCGATCCTATGGCGGTGGACAGGGTATCCGCTTCGGACTCACAGATAAATCCTGTTCCGTTGGCGTCCATGATGTTTTGCAGAATACCGGTGCCGGTATTGTTGCCCGCGATGAGGAACATTTTGTTGGCCGGTATTTGCGGGGCGTCTATTTTAGAACGTTCTTTGCCCATTGCTTCGTAGGCGGCTTTGGCTTTTTTGTAGGCTTTTATTTCTTCGGCCCATTCGGCGCGGAGCTGGTCATGGATAGGATCCACAAGCAGCCGTATGGATGACAGGGCACTTTTTCCGGAAGCAGGGAGAGCTATAATGAAACTTTGCATGCAGGGGGACTGGAGTTTACCGCCATAAGGACACCGTACATACCGTTCCATGCAAGAACCCAGAGCGGTCAGTGCTCCCAATAGCATGACATCGTTCTGTGCGTCGGTGCTTCCGTAACTCATAATACGTTGCAGGAGTTCCGGCCAGTCGGCTGCCGGAAAGGTGGGTAGCGGCTGTTTGGGTTCGCTACCCGGCAACAGTTCCTCAGACTCCGGACTCTCGCTATTGTATACCTTATTACGCGCGCACGTGTGTGCGGAAAGTTTTTGCGCTGTACCTGCTGTACCTTTTGTACCTGTCCGGCTGTTTGCAACCTCCTCTTTGCGGACGGTAACTCCTGCCGCTTCGGCAAGATAGAACACCGTGCCCAGATGCATATCCCCATGATTGGCAGTGAGTGCGTTGGAGAATATCCGTTCGGCGTGTTCGCGTTGGTATTTGGCGGAAACCCGGCACAAGCGGTGGAAAAAGTCGCGTCCCTCTTCGCCGCAATCGGTTGCAATGGCGAACGCCAGGTGTACGTATTCGATGTAAGTGGGGGCAATGTCAGCCTTGGCTGTTTCTACTGCCTCCGTGAGGCGGCGTAATGATTCAAGTTCATTCATTTTTTTATAGATTGAGAATTAATAATGTTACGAAATAATGCATCCGGATCGTAATTGAGGAAACAGGCCCTTACGAGGTCTTTTCCCGAACAGTCCACGCCTTTCGAGGCATTTCTGCCAGAATTGTCAGGTTCCGGGCCGTATGCCATTTCGACATACTGCATGGCTTTGTTCATACTTTCCGTGATATTTTGTGCTTCGTCTTCGGGATACAGCGTTCCGGAAGGGACGAAAGCCTTCACTCCCCGGCCGCTCGGACTGACATACGTGAGCACGGGGCAGAGGAAGGGATCATCGAATAGCAGACGGCGCATACTGACGGCTTCGTCGTAGGAGTCGAGGTTGTCCACATCTATCACGACCAGCCCGGAAGGGGATACGAAACACTTGCTGTTGCGGCGTGTGAAGGTGCCGCAGGGTGTCACGTAAGGCAGCAGTGTCGCTTTGGCAGTCCGCATGTCCGGAGCGTTGCGTACCTGAGCGGTCAGGAGTTTGAGATTCTCGTTGCAGGTAATCATTTGGAAGACCTGCTCCACGGAGACTTCGCAGAAGGGGAGGAGCGTGGGAGGAGTAACCATTCGTCCCTGTTCGTTCCTGACAGGAGCGATAGGTGGCATGAAATATGACATTCTGTACTGGTTTGGCATAATCTTTGTTGTTTACGGGTCAAAAACTTTTCTTCGTTCAAAACGTGCTTGATTTTCAAAACACGACGTGAAACTACGAAAAACAAAAAAATAGACGGTTCTGATATGTCAGAACCAATGTGAAAATAAATAACATACTAAGGTGTATTTTTAACAACTAATAGATATTGAACATGAAAAAGAACTTCAAACACGTCCTTCTAGGTACTTTTATCGATGAATCGCTTAAATGCGCAAACTTGACAATGACTCACTTATGCAAAGAAACCGGTATGGGGAAAGCCAGCTATGAGAATATAAAAAAGGGGAGGATATGAAACTGCACTACTACGAATCCATTCTGAACTTCTACTGTGACAGTCTGACAGAAGAGGAGCTGCTGGAGAAGATACGCGAATGGACACTGCGGTATCTCTGGTATAGAAAGAAGCGCGAGGAGGAGGAGGGTGGAAACGAGAATACCCGTGTGCGATAACGAATACACAAAAAATAATGTTTGATTATACATAAAAAATACGGGGAATGCTTCGTAGTTCACAAATAATGATTAAATTTGCCGCGATTTGTAATGTTGAGTTTGCAAAATGACGAATAATACTATAAAGCATCTGGGTATTGTGGAAAACATACAGGGTTCTCATCTGTCGGTGAGGATCGTTCAGACATCGGCTTGCGCGGCTTGCAGCGTGAAGGGACACTGTTCCTCGGCAGACAGCAAGGACAAAATCATAGATATAATTGATACTGCGGCGGCTTCCTACCAGGTGGGGGAAAACGTAATGGTGGTCGGTGAAACGTCGATGGGAATGCAGGCGGTGGCCTTGGCATTCATTATCCCTTTCGTTCTTTTAATATTTACATTGTTCCTTTTTATGGCACTGATAGAGAATGAACTGTATGCGGCACTTCTTTCTCTGGCTGTCCTTGTGCCTTATTACTACATTTTGTGGCTCAATAAAACGCGACTGAAACAAAAATTTTCATTTACTATAAAACCAATAAATAACTAAGAACATTATGAATTTGATTCTGATTGCAGTGATTTCATTGGGAGCGATAGCGCTCGTGCTGGCCGCTATTCTTTATGTGGCTTCCAAGAAATTTGCCGTGTATGAAGATCCGCGGATTGCCCAGGTAGGGGAAGTGTTGCCCCAGGCGAATTGTGGTGGATGTGGCTATCCGGGTTGTAGCGGTTTTGCCGACGCTTGCGTCAAAGCCGGCTCGCTGGATGGAAAATTCTGCCCCGTAGGCGGACAACCTGTCATGGCTAAAATTGCTGATATCCTCGGACTGGCAGCCGGAGAGGCTGAACCGATGGTAGCAGTGGTGAGATGTAACGGAACGTGTGCCAACCGTCCGCGTATTAATCAATACGACGGTGCTAAGAGTTGTGCTATTGCCGCTTCGCTGTATGGCGGAGAGACGGGTTGTAGCTACGGCTGTCTGGGTTGTGGCGACTGTGTGGCTGCCTGCCAGTTTGACGCTATCCACATGAACCCGGAAACGGGACTTCCGGAAGTCGACGAGGCGAAATGTACCGCTTGCGGCGCCTGTGTGAAGGCTTGCCCGAAAGCGATCATTGAAATCCGTCCGCAAGGCAAGAAGTCGCGCCGCGTGTATGTCTCTTGTATGAATAAAGACAAGGGCGCTGTGGCACGCAAAGCTTGCACGGTGAGCTGTATCGGTTGCGGAAAGTGCGTGAAGACGTGTCCGTTCGAAGCTATCACGCTGGAGAACAACTTGGCTTACATCGATCCTGACAAGTGTAAATCTTGCCGGAAGTGCGTGGAAGTATGTCCGCAGAATACCATTATCGAGTTGAACTTCCCGCCGCGCAAACCGAAGGAAGAAGCTCCGGCTGCTCCGAAAGAAACGGTTACTCCAAAAGAAACGGCTGAGGCTCCGAAAGTAACAGAATAATAACAGAATAAAATACAGAATTGTATGTTAAAGACATTTTCAATTGGTGGAGTTCATCCACACGAAAATAAATTGTCGGCACATCAACCTATCATTACGGCGGAAGTTCCTGCGAAAGCGGTTATTCTGCTGGGCCAGCATATTGGCGCACCTGCCAAACCGGTTGTTGCGAAAGGGGATGTGGTAAAGGTAGGCACACGGATTGCCGAACCTGCCGGCTTTGTTTCGGCAGCAATTCATTCTTCGGTCAGTGGTAAAGTGGCGAAGATTGATACGATAGTCGATGCCAGCGGTTATGCGAAACCTGCTATTTTCATTGATGTGGAAGGTGACGAATGGGAAGAAACAATCGACCGCAGCAAGACACTGGTGAAAGAATGCGATCTTTCAGCGGAAGAAATTGTGAAGAAGATTGCCGATGCTGGTATCGTAGGTCTGGGCGGTGCTTGTTTCCCTACACAGGTAAAACTGTGTCCTCCTCCTTCTTTCAAGGCGGAATGTGTGATTATCAATGCGGTGGAATGTGAACCGTATCTGACTGCCGATCATCAGCTGATGCTGGAACACGCGGAAGAAATCATGGTAGGCGTGTCTATCCTGATGAAAGCCGTGAAAGTGAATAAAGCGTTTATCGGAATCGAGAACAATAAGCCGGACGCAATTCAGTTGATGACGAAGGTAGCTTCCAGTTATGCGGGTATCGAAGTGGTGCCTTTGAAGGTGAAATATCCGCAGGGAGGTGAAAAGCAGCTGATTGACGCGATCACCAAACGTCAGGTGGCAAGCGGTGCGCTGCCTATCTCTACGGGGGCTGTCGTGCAGAATGTAGGTACGGCTTTCGCTGTTTATGAAGCGGTGCAGAAGAACAAGCCGTTGTTTGAGCGCGTGATTACGGTGACCGGAAAGTCGGTGGCCCGTCCGTCCAACTTCCTCGCCCGTATCGGTACGCCGATGAAGCAGTTGATCGACGCTTGCGGCGGTCTGCCGGAAGACACGGGAAAGGTGATCGGCGGTGGTCCGATGATGGGTAAGGCGTTGGTGAACATCGACGTTCCTACTGCGAAGGGCAGTTCCGGCATCCTGATTATGAACCGGAAGGAAGCCAAGCGCGGGGAAGCACAAACCTGTATCCGTTGCGCGAAGTGCGTGAGCGCCTGTCCTATGGGACTGGAACCGTACTTGCTCGGAGCGTTGTCCGAAAACGGGGATTTTGAAACAATGGAAAAAGAAAGAATCATGGATTGTATCGAGTGCGGTTCCTGTCAGTTCACTTGTCCTGCCAACCGTCCGTTACTTGACTACTGCCGTCTGGGTAAAGGCAAGGTAGGCGCTATGATTCGTGCACGTCAAGCTAAAAAATAACGAATATGGAAAATAAATTAATCGTATCACTATCACCCCACGTTCATGGCGGAGACAGCGTACAGAAAAATATGTACGGCGTGCTGATTGCACTGATTCCGGCTTTTCTGGTGTCTCTCTACTTCTTCGGACTGGGTGCCCTGATTGTCACGGCTACTTCCGTGGCCGCTTGTTTGTTCTTCGAATGGGCAATCGGGAAATATTTACTGAAGAAACCTACCACGACAGTCTGTGACGGCTCTGCTATCATCACAGGTGTGTTGCTGGCATTCAACTTACCTTCCAACCTGCCTGTATGGATCATCATTCTCGGCGCACTGTTTGCTATCGGTGTGGGAAAGATGTCTTTCGGCGGATTGGGCTGTAACCCTTTCAACCCGGCATTGGCAGGACGTGTGTTTCTGTTGCTTTCTTTCCCGGTGCAGATGACCAGTTGGCCGGTAGTCGGTCAGTTGACCGCCTACACGGACGCTACGACGGGAGCTACTCCGCTGGCATTGATGAAACAGGCGATCTACGGCAATACGGACGCTTTAAGCCAGATTCCGGATGCGTTGAGCCTGTTGATCGGACAAAACGGCGGATGTCTCGGTGAAGTGAGCGCGCTGGCTCTGCTGATCGGTTTGGCGTATATGCTGTGGAAGAAAATTATCACATGGCATATTCCGGTATCTATCCTGGTTACCGTATTCGTGTTCGCAGGCATCATGCATCTGGCGGATCCTGAAAAATACGTGTCTCCGGTGCTCCAACTGCTTTCCGGTGGTCTGATGCTGGGTGCTGTCTTTATGGCAACCGACTATGTGACGTCTCCGATGAGCAAGAAAGGTATGCTGATTTATGGCGTTTGCATCGGTCTGCTGACAGTGGTGATCCGTCTGTTCGGCGCCTATCCCGAAGGTATGTCGTTCGCCATTCTGATAATGAATGCATTTACTCCGCTGATTAATACCTATTGTAAACCTAAACGCTTTGGGGAGGTAGCGAAGAAGAAATGAAAAAGTTACAATCATCTTTGAAAAATATGTTGCTGGTGCTGACGGGAGTGACTGCTGTCTCCGTCGCGTTGCTGGCTTATGTGAACGAACTGACGAAAGGGCCTATCGCCGAGGCGAACGCCAAGACGCTGAACGAGGCCCTGAAAAAAGTTCTTCCTGAATTTACGAACAACCCGGTGGCGGAAAGCGATACGATCTTCAGCGAGAAAGACGGCAAGAAGAATGTCGATTTCATTGTTTATCCGGCCAAGAACGGTGATAATATGGTGGGTACGGCTGTTGAAGCCAAGTCCATGGGATTCGGCGGCGAGCTGAAAGTGCTGGTTGGCTTTGACGCCGAAGGTAAAATCTACAACTACTCCCTGCTGGCTCATACGGAAACTCCGGGACTGGGTTCGAAGGCCGACAAATGGTTCGGTGCTTACGATCCTGCCAAGGGTGAACAGGCGGTGTCACACGAGGAAAGCACGAAGTCTATCCTGGGCATGAATCCGGGTGAAGCCGCACTGACGGTCAGCAAAGACGGCGGGCAGGTGGACGCCATTACCGCTTCTACGATTACCTCACGCGCTTTCCTGAATGCCGTGAATGCTGCTTATCAGGCTTACAAAGCCGGAGGGGGAGAAGTGAACGGAGCTACGGGTGCTTCTCAAAAGGCTGCCGGTGAAAATGCCGATGCTGCTACGGGTGCTACAACTAAAGTGGAACTTACTGATTCTATCAGTGCTAAT
>UMAA01005056.1_pt1 | contig 28972 bp, 28 predicted proteins | sample 1963611 | NCBI WGS metagenome assembly UMAA01 (sample SAMEA4835906, study PRJEB28245) | human gut metagenome | biome: gut microbiome; material: fecal sample | place: Denmark | collected 2008 | reverse complement strand
GCGAAATTTTTTCGCGGTACCACCCTAAGTTGTACTTAATTTTTCCGATTAGCGAATCGGCAGCGTAACGTGCTGGAAACGTCTGCTCCTACTTGGTTCAGAGAAGCTGCTCGCGGGTGAGCTTCTTTGCCTGCTTGTTGGCGGCTTGCACCATACGCCGTCTCTCTGGATGCTGGGGCAGGTAAATTTTCCCGGTCATTGCATTTTGTTCTTAAATTAAAACAAACACATCACTGTGTTCTTCACATTATCGCAACAATTTCGTGGTTTGTCAAGTGTGAAAATGAAAAAATGCCTAGAAAAACATTTAATGTGCATTTGAAATGGAAAAAAGTATTGCTGAAGTGCAAAGGAGTGTAGAGGTATAAAAAATGCTTCTTTCAGAAAATTGCCTTTTACAGAACTTTTGTCATGCAAATAAATATACATGTATACAATTTACAATCGTAATAACATGGTATTATAATTAAAATTACAGTCGCTGTGGTGGTCTTTAACAGAAATACTAACGGAACTGCTAATAGATTTATTGATAAAATGCTTTGAGAGGGGAATTTATTATGAATACTTCGCTGCCCAAAAAACAGGGATTGTACGATCCTTGGTTTGAACACGATGCCTGCGGTGTTGGCGTAGTTGCCAATATTAAGGGAAAGAAGTCTAATAAAATTTTATGACAGGCTTTGGTGGTTTTACATAACATGGACCATCGCGGCGGTCAGGGAGCAGATATGAATTCCGGTGACGGTGCCGGTGTACTGCTGCAGATTCCGCATAACTTTTTTGTCAAGGAATGCGCCAAACAGGACTCAGCGAAAAGCCGCAGCTCTTATATAATTACTTTAAACAGCTCTTTGCGCAGGTAACGAATCCTCCTATCGATGCTATCCGTGAGGAGGTTTTTACAGATACAACAAGCGGTATCGGTCCGGAACTGAATCTTATTGACCCGCAGCCGGAAAGCTGCCACCCTGAAGGTATTTGAGGAGGTGAAGGCATAATGGGTCAGCCGACCGGATTTATGGATTACAAGCGTGCGGAGCTTGCTTTGCGTGCCCCCGAAGAAAGAATTAAGGATTGGCAGGAAATTAAGACGAGCAGCCTGCCGCACAAGGAAGCACTGCGCTGCCAAGCAGCGCGCTGTATGGATTGCGGTGTTCCCTTTTGCCATAGCGGTGTAATGATTAACCGCATGGTTTCAGGCTGTCCGCTGCACAATCTGATGCCGGAATTTAATGATCTTGTTTACCATGGGATGGATGATTATGCCTATGCTCGTCTGAATAAAACCAATAATTTCCCGGAATTTACATCTCACGTCTGCCCGGCTCCCTGCGAGGGTGCCTGCACAGCTGGTGCTTCTGGCTATGGGCTTTGTGGGCAGTGAAGAGCGACTGCTCGAAGAATTCAAGCTGGCGCAGGCACCTAACGGCAGCATAGCGGCTGATGACAGCAGCTATGCGACCAATGTGCCCGGCGTTTTTGCCGCCGGTGACGCACGTCGCGGACAGAGCCTGGTGGTGTGGGCTATTGCCGAAGGGCGTGGTGCCGCACATGCGGTTGATAAATTTTTGCGTAAGTAAGCTATAAGATTCTCCTTTCCTTTTATAAAAGTGCTTGCAGCTTTTGTGTATATAAAAAATAGCTGCAGGCACATTTTTTATTAGCTGTAGCCTTGAAATAGGTAACGGCTACAGCAATGCCCCATCTGCGTCATATAAATCAGAAGTGAAATCTTCGCAAACTCAAAGCTTTTCTGCGGATTTGATTGTTACCACGTTGCACTTTCCCTGCAAGATAAGCTATAATATAGATAAATATACCTAGCAATAGCTAAATTTACGATATAGGAGAAAACAAAATGTTTATTGACAGAGCGAGAATTTACGTAGAAGCAGGCGATGGCGGCGACGGCATGAGCAGCTTCCGCAGAGAAAAATTTGTAGAAAAGGGTGGCCCGAACGGCGGTAACGGCGGTCGCGGCGGTGACGTTGTCCTGATTGCGGACAAAAATCTCAATACCCTGATTGACTTCCGTTACAAGAGAAAATATGTTGCCAAGCGCGGCGGTCAGGGCGGTACCAAAAACTGCACCGGTGTACGCGCTGATACCGTATTCGTTAAGGTGCCGATGGGTACTTTGGTACGTGATGATGCAACCGGCGCCGTTATGGCAGACCTTGTTGAGGACGGCCAGACCTATACGGCTGCTAAAGGCGGCCGCGGCGGTAAGGGAAATGCCTGCTATGTTACCAGCACCAACCGTGCTCCTACCTTTGCTGAAAAGGGCGAACCCGGTGAAAACCGTTGGCTGAAGCTGGAGCTGAAGCTGTTGGCTGACGTTGGCCTGGTAGGCTATCCCAGCGTAGGCAAGTCCAGCATTATCGCACAGGTGAGCGCTGCCCGCCCCGAAATTGCTGCCTACCATTTTACAACGCTGTCCCCGGTTTTGGGCGTGGTACGTCTGGATGAGGAGCGCAGCTTTGTGCTGGCGGATATCCCCGGTTTGATTGAAGGTGCGCATGAGGGTGTAGGCCTTGGTCATGACTTCTTGCGTCATGTAGAGCGTACTAAGGTACTGCTGCATATTGTTGACGTTGCAGGCGTTGACGGCCGTGATCCGATTGAGGATTTTGACAAAATCAATACAGAGCTGGCAGAATACAGCGAGCGTCTGGCACGTCGTAAGCAACTGGTTGTTGCCAACAAAATGGACCTGCCGGAAGCGCAGGAAAACTTTGAGCGCTTAAAGGAATACGTTGAAGCTAAAGGCTACGAAATCTGTAAGGCAAGTGCTGCTACTGGCGAAGGCTTGCGTGAGCTGATGTTTAAGGCTTACAACCTGCTGCTGCAATATGTTCCGGAAGAGGATGAAGAAGACCTGGCACGCTTTGACGAAATTGATCCGGACAGCTATGAAATTGTTGTCGGAAATGATACCGACTGGGAGGTTCGCGGCAAGAACATTGAGCGTCTTGTTGCTATGACTAACTTTGATAATGACGAGGCACTTTACCGCTTCCAGCTGATCTGGAAACGTCTTGGTATTGACGAGGCGCTGAAGGAGAGAGGCGTACAGGAAGGTCAGAGTGTGCGTATTAGGGATATGGTTTTCGACTACAAGGATTGATCCTGCGGATAACGCACCGTCTGCGTCATGATATTTACTTGACGTACGAGGAGTACGCCATCGTAAATTTCATTTAGCATCCGGCACATTCTCCACAGTCTCTAAAAAGCAAGTGTGCGGATAACGTGCTATCTGCGTCATGAATTTTACTCGACGTACATGAAGTACGCCGTCGTAAAATTCATTTAGCATCCGATACATTCTCTGCGCCCTTGGCGAACGAGATTTATTGCGGATAACGCACAAAAAAATAGAACTGCAGGTGAGGGGAAATGTTGAACAATGAAGCAAGCCGTGAGGCTTTAAAAAAGGCTAAGCGTATTGTCATTAAGGTTGGTACGAGTACGATTACCTATGCCAACGGCAAGCGCAATTTTAGTCAGATTGATCGTCTGGCGCGCGAAATCAGCGATTTACAGAATCAGGGCAAGGAAATGATTCTGGTAACTAGCGGTGCCGTGGCTGTGGGCGTGGACCGTATGGGATTGCCGGGCAAACCCAAAACTATTCCCGGCAAGCAGGCCGCTGCTGCCGTAGGTCAGGGCGTTCTTATGCACACCTACGAAAAATTCTTTGCCGATTACGGTCAGATTGTGGCGCAGGTGCTGATTACCAAAACAGAGGCTATTGACCGCCATCGTTATACAAATACGCGTAATACCTTTATGGAGCTGATGCGTCAGCGTGTTATCCCTATCGTCAACGAAAATGACGTTGTGGCGCTCGACGAGCTGAAAATCGGCGATAACGATAATATGTCTGCCCTTGTTGCAGGCATTGTGGATGCTGATCTTGTTATCATTTTGTCGGATGTGGATGGCCTGTATACCGCTAATCCGCAAACGCATCCCGATGCGGTTATTGTGCCTGAGGTTGCGGAAATCACTCCGGAGATTGAGGCAAGTGCCGGCGGTGTCGGCTCTGCCCGCGGTACAGGCGGTATGGCGACTAAGATTCAGGCTGCCAAGGCTGCGACAAGCAGCGGTATTCATCTGGTAATTGCAAGCGGTACCGAAAAGAATGCCATTACCCGTGTGCTGCAGGGTGAAGAGCTGGGAACCTTGTTCGTGAGCCGCGAAAACCGTCTGCAGTTCCGCAAGCGCTGGCTGGCCTTTGGTGCCAAGATTGCCGGCAGTATTGTTGTGGATGATGGCTGTGCTAAGGCTATTCGCAAGGCCGGCGGCTGCAGTATTCTGCCGGCAGGTGTGTTTGCCGTGCAGGGTGATTTTTTGCCGGGCAGTACGGTGAGCGTTATTGATAAGGATGCGCATGAGCTGGCGCGTGGTTTAGTGCATTATTCTTCTGCCGAGCTGGAGCAGATTAAGGGTTGCAATTCCGGCGAGATTGCAAATATTCTGGGACATAAAAATTTTGATGAGGTTATCCACCGCGATGACCTGGTTATTTTATAAGGCAGGGTGAGGATTATGGCAACGTATGAATTGGTTCAGGCTAAGGCGCAGGCTGCGAAGCAGGCTGCAGCAAAGCTTGCCGTTACTTCTACCGCAGTTAAGAATGCGGCGCTTTTGGCGATGGCTGCTGCGCTTGAGGCACAACAGTCTGAAATTTTAGCTGCGAATGAGCGTGATATGACTGCTGCTGCAGCCAAGGGCATGAAAAGCTCAATGCTGGACCGTCTGAAGCTGACTGCCGAGCGCATCAGCGGTATGGCTGACGGCTTGCGTCAGGTAGCAGGCCTGGCTGACCCTGTTGGTAATGTTATTGACGGTAAAACCTTGCCCAATGGTCTGCATATTACTAAAATTCGCGTTCCCTTGGGTGTTATCGGTATTATTTACGAGGCACGTCCCAACGTTACGGCGGATGCCGCAGGCCTGTGCCTGAAGTCCGGCAATGCTGTTATCCTTAAGGGCGGCAGTGAGGCGATGGAGTCCAATAAAACTGTTGCTGCGATTTTGGCGCAGGCTGCGGAGGGTGCAGGTATTCCTGCGGGCTCTATTCAGTTTATTGATACCAGTGACAGACAGGCTGTGCAGGATTTAATCCATATGAATAGCCTTGTCGACGTGGTTATTCCTCGCGGCGGTGCCGGACTGATTCAGGCGGTAGTGCGTAATGCCAGCGTGCCGGTTATCGAAACAGGTGCGGGCGTATGCCATACATATGTGGACAAGGATGCTAATGTGGAGATGGCGATGAAGATTGCCTTCAATGCCAAGGTGCAGCGTCCTTCCGTATGCAATGCGATGGAAACACTGCTGGTGCACAAGGATATTGCGGATAAATTCTTGCCGATGATGCTGATGATGTATAATTCCTCTGCCGTAGAAATACGCGGTGACAAGGATGTGCAGGAGTACAGCGGTCAGGTGCATCCGGCAACTGAGGAGGACTGGTCTACGGAATACGGCGATTTGCGCCTTTCCGTAAAGATTGTTGACAGCATTGAGGAGGCCATGGCGCATATTGCCAAATACGGCACCGGTCACAGCGAATGTATTGTTACCGATAATTATCAGGCGGCACAGCTTTTCCAATATACCGTGGACGCTGCTGCTGTTTACGTCAATGCCTCTACCCGCTTTACCGACGGCAACGAATTCGGCTTCGGTGCTGAAATCGGCATCAGCACACAAAAGCTGCATGCCCGCGGACCTATGGCGCTGCCGGAGCTTACGAGTACGAAGTATCTGATCAACGGTAACGGTCAGGTGCGCAAATAGGCTCATATGTAACGGTGTTGCTGAATGGTTAGCAATGAAAAACATCAGGGATGACAGATGTTACTTAAGGCTGACGTAATATCAGATGCTATATTTTAATAAAGCATAATACTTACTGAAACCCGCTTCAATGGCGTAAGCCGGCGAAGCGGTGTTTTGCTTTTGCATGAAAGCTGTCTGATGCAGGTAAAATTCACATTTTTGCACTGATTTTTATTGCCTGAGGTATATGCTTTAAGTGTAAAATTTGATATAATTAATTGGATAAGATTGCTTTGTTGCTATTGCACAATTTAGGAAGCTGGAGGGAACTCTTTTGGAAGAATTGTATCGTGAAGAATCTGGAACAAGTATGCAAAGAAAAATCTTTGCAGTGATTGCCTTGCTGATGATTGTGAGCCTTTATTGGCATGAATGGACCTGGCTGCAGGAACATAGACGCTTTGATATGCTGGGCTGGGGTATGGATACAGTGCTTTTGGCTCTGTGGATTTGGCGTGTAGCCTTTGGCTATACTCTGATACTCTACAAGGATATGAAGCTTGAGGTAATCAGCCACGGCTTAGGCTTTATTAAACGCAGTTATGTTGTTGACCTGACCCGTACAGAAAGCTTTACCGATAAATATGTAAAGAGCTTTTTCCGTAAAACAGCGATTAAGCATTACATCCATCGCTATAATTCACTTGATGAAAATCCGCAGCGCTTGCTGGTATTTACCGAAGGCAAGAAAAATAAGCTGGCGGGTTTGCTGTTTAAATCCAGTGATGAGTTTGTCCGTGTATTGCGTAAGGAAATGCCGGATAAATTTATTCAGCTTTAATTGATGATTGTTTTGGTATAGGAGGCTTTGACAGATGGAAACAATAGCTAACGTAGAACCGGTGGCAGTATGCGCCCGCGTTATGCAAATATTTTTTGGTTCTTTTATTTACATTTATCTGATTGCCAAGCTGGTTGGCCCCGATAACAAATTGGCCTGGTTCAGAAAACGTAAAAAATATACCTTCTTTAACCGCCGTGGTATTTTCGGTGAGGATATTAACTTCGGTTATCCTGTATGCTGGCAAGGCGTTCTTGTTTTCCTGGCGATTTACGGCGTTGTTTTTGGCTTCGGTTACTGGTATATTTTCGTACACGCTTATTAAGCTAAATATTTGGTAGAGGAAGGATTTGCTTCAATGGCAGAAATTAGAGGTATTATTGTTAAAAAGCAGGGCGAGCGCGCTGAGGTAAAGGTTGATAAAGCTGAAAGCGAACTGACAGGCCTGCCTAAATACATAGATTGCTGGAACCCGGTAGGTGCTAAGGCCGGCGATGTAGTAGGTGCGGAATACCGCGATTTTGACCAACGCAAGGCTAAGCTGGTTATTTACGGTCTGCCGGTAGCAGGCATTCTTGCAGGTGTTGCCTGCGGACACAGTATGGCTACGTTCTTTCATATGGATGAATTGCCGTTTATTGCTGGCTGTATTGTTTTGTGGCTTTTGGTAACCGTAAACTATGCACGTATTTTTAAACGTGATGCGGTACGCGAAGGCAAGCAGGCTGTTATTTTTGAAATCCAGCAGCCGAAGATTGTTATTGATATGGGTAAAAAGGAATAGGCTGAAGCATGAAGGTTATTTTGGCATCAGCCTCTCCGCGCAGACAGGCACTGCTGCAACAAATAGGTATTACTCCGCTGATATGTCCTGCGGATTTTGCCGAAGGCAGCGGCAATGCCAGCCAGGCGCAGGAGGTTGCTTTGTATAATGCAGCTGGCAAATGCGCCGCTGTAGCAGCAAAGATGGGAGATGAGCTTCCTGTAATTGCTGCAGATACAATCGTAGTAATTGATAATGTTATTTTGGGCAAGCCGCAGGATGCAGCAGCTGCTAAGGCTATGCTGCAGCGTTTGTCCGGACGTACACATCAGGTTATGACAGGCGTTGCTGTGCGCTATAAGGGACAGCAACTGTCCAAGGTGTGCATTACCGATGTAAGCTTTCGTCAGCTGACTGCTGAAGAAATAGATGCTTATATTGCTATAGGCGAGCCTATGGATAAGGCAGGAGCCTATGGCATTCAGGGCAGAGGTGCTGTCTTGGTGGAAAAAATCAATGGCTGCTACAACAATGTTGTAGGTCTGCCGTTGTCATTGTTGTACTTAATGATGCAAAGATTGGGAGTATGAGGAGCTATGAAGAGTGACTAATCCTGCGGTAAGCAGGACCTGCGATTTTTGCAGTGATTTTAGTAGTATCGACAAAACAACAAACAAAGAGAGTATTAAAAATCTTCCCTTAGAGGACAGACCACGGGAAAAGCTTTTTCTGCGTGGGGTGGAAGCGCTGACGGATGCGGAGCTGCTGGCAATATTGCTGCGCACAGGCACTGCTCAAAAATCAGCGTTGGAGATTGCTAAGGAGCTCACAGCTGACGGAGGACTTTACAGGCGTCTGGCAGGAGTGAGGGACTTAAATGAGCTTATGCAAATCAAGGGTATGGGGCAGGCCAAGGCAGCAACAGTTTTGGCAGCTCTGGAAATAGGCAGACGTATTGCGTCGGCCCGCCCTTTGGATAAAATCCATTTTGGCTGTCCGCAGGATGGTGCGGCATTTTTGATGCCACGCCTGCGTTATGCCACAAAGGAACAATTTTTGGTAATTTTGTTAAACAGTAAGAATAAAGTAATAGGCACAGAGCTGGTATCAGAGGGTTCGCTGACCAACTCGGTGGTGCATCCGCGTGAGGTATTTCTGCCGGCGATTCTGCAGCATGCAGCCTCTATCTGCGTGGCACATAATCATCCATCGGGTGATCCGATGCCAAGCATTGAGGACAGGCAGCTGACAGCTGTTTTGCTGGCGGCAGGACAAACGTTGGGGATTCCGCTTCTGGACCATCTGATTATCGGGGACGGTGCTTATTACAGCTTTCAGGAAGATGGAGCATTAGAAGTTTAGGAGGATAGTCGGAAATGAAGTTTACTTTCCCTAATATCAGTATTTTTAACAATATGTCGGATGACATGGGTATAGATTTGGGCACTGCAAATACGCTGGTGCATTGCAAGGATAAGGGTATTATTATCCGCGAACCGTCGGTAGTAGCTGTTGAAAAGGACACTAACGAGGTACTGGCAATCGGTGCGGAGGCTAAGAGAATGATTGGCCGTACTCCCGGTAACATTATCGCTATCCGTCCGATGAAGGATGGCGTTATTGCCGACTATGAAATTACTCAGTCTATGCTGAAATATTTTATTAAGCAGGCTATGGGCAACCGTACCTTTGTACGTCCGCGTATTCTGGTTGGTGTGCCTTCTGGTGTTACCGAAGTAGAAAAGCGTGCCGTTGTTGATGCTACTATTGAAGCAGGTGCGCGTGAGGCTTACTTGATTGAAGAACCGATGGCGGCAGCAATCGGTGCAGGCTTGCCTGTACAGGAAGCAACCGGCAGCATGGTTGTTGATATCGGCGGCGGCACCTGTGAGGTTGCCGTAATTTCTCTGGGCGGCATTGTTGTCAGCAAGAGCGTACGCTGCGGCGGCGATGCTATCGACAGTGCTATTGTACGTTATATCCGCAAAGCCTTTAATATGTTTATCGGTGAGCGTACAGCAGAAAATATTAAAATTGAAATCGGTACCGCAATGAAGGTTGATGAGCCTGCTGTTATGGAAGTTCGCGGCCGCGACCTGCTCAGCGGTCTGCCTAAGAGTATAGAGGTTAATGCCAACCATGTTTGCGAAGCTGTTAACGAGCCTGTAAGCATGATTGTGGACGCTGTTCGTAACACATTGGAGCGTACACCGCCTGAACTGTCCGCTGACATTATGGACCGTGGCATTGTTATGACAGGCGGCAGTTCTATGCTGCGCAATCTGGACAGACTTATTTCTCAGGAAACCGGTATGCCGGTATTCGTATCTGATGAAGCTTTGAACTGTGTTGCTCTCGGCACCGGTATTGCTGTAGAAAATATTGACATTTACCGCAAAGGCTTTATGACCTCTAAATAAGTAGGAATGCAGCATGAATAAGAAGGTTATGTTGGTAGCTTTGTTTGTTCTGGTCCTGTTTTCTATGCTGGCGATGGCCGTAGCAGGCAGAAGCCGTTTTCCTTTGGTCAACAGAGCGGTGGCGGCAGTAGTGCTGCCGGTAGAAAGTATGTTGACCGGGTTAGGCAATGCCAGTGATGGCGTGCGTGGCTATTGGAAGGCACTGACAGTAATGCAGAGCGAAAATGCAAAGCTGAAACAAGAAAATATTGAGCTGCGTAATGCCAATATCCAGATGGCTTCGATGTATGCAGAAAACAGGCAGCTGCGAGGCTTGCTGGAGTATAAGGAGCAGCACAAATCGCAGAAGGTTGTAGCAGCAAAGGTAATTGCCCGCAGTTTTGGCGATTTACGTGACTGCATATATATCGCTGCCGGTAAGGACAGAGGCTTGGCACCTGATATGGCTGTAGTAAACGGCGGCTTGGTAGGCGTGGTTGACGAGGTATATGATGATTATGCCCGTGTACTTTTGCTCACCTCTCCGCGCTGTCGTGTAGGTGCTAGGGTATTGCGCGCTGATTCACGTGCTGTCGGTGTAGCCGGCGGTGTCAGCGGCAAGGATAAGCTGCTGTTGGAGCATATTTACCGCGAAGCAAGCCTGCGTGAGGGTGATATTATCGTTACCAGCGGTTACAGCGGCAGCCATCCTGCGGATATTCTTATCGGTAAGGTTACTGCTACTCATATGGATAGTGTAGGTCTGCTGCAGGAAGCAGATATTGTACCTGCTGCTGATATTGCAGATGTTGAACAGGTATTGGTTATTGTTGGCTTTACGCCGGAAGCGAAAATCGTATTACAGGGAGGACAGGCAAAATGAGGAGACTGATTTGGCCCGTCCTGTTTCTGTTCTTAATGCTGCTGCAGGGTTCGATGTCTGTGTATTATACGGGCTGGCTTTCCTGTGATTTGCTGCTTTTGGCGGTATATGCTTATGCGCTGCTGCGCGGCGAAAAAGCTGGTGCGGTAGTCGGCGGTATCACCGGACTGCTGCAGGATGCAATGACGGTGGGTATTTTTGGCTTCCATATTCTCAGTCGTATCTGTGTAGGTTATATAGTGGGCCTGACAAAGGAAAAGGTGTTTAAGGATAATTATCTTTATCATATGAGCGCTATTGCGACGATTACTTTTATCCTGCGTTTTGTTTACTGGTGGCTGGAACTTTTGCGCAGTGGCGGACGCTGGAGCATATTTTTTGCATATTTATGGGATTCCCTGGGCTATATTATAGGCAATGCGCTGTTGGTATGGCCTGTTGTAGTTATAATGAAGATGATTTATGAATGGATCAGAAAAGAAGATATATCTTATTAACCAGGAAGCAGGAAAGGAGACAGACGTAGCCTATGGAAGATAGAAACCGGATAACCAGATTGCACACCTTGCTGGTTGTGTGTCTGGTATTATTTGCTGTGCTGCTGGGACGAATGGTTTATTTGCAGCTGTGGCGCGGTGATTACTACGCTAAGCAATCTGACGGCAACAGGCTGCGCCAGTCGCGTATTCTTGCTCCCCGTGGAATTATTTATGATAGTGAGGGCAAAGAGCTGGTTAACAATCTGCCGGGATATGCGGTAGTATTGCAGAAGCAGTCCAGCTATAAACCGGAAACACTGCAGCGCCTCAGTAATTTGCTGCAGATGCCTGTAGAAGAAATTAACGCTAAAATTAAGGCGAGTGAAAATTTTTATGAACCGATTATGCTGAAAAATAATCTTGATCAGCAGATGGTAACCAAAATAGAAGAACAGCGCCGCTATATGCCGGAGGTTATGCTTTCGGTGCAGCCTATCCGCAATTACCCATATCATGAGCTTGCTGTACATGCTTTGGGTTACGTAGGCGAGGTAAGCTCCTATGAAATTGAGCAGGGACTGTTTAAGAATATTAGTCAGGGAAGTCTTGTCGGTAAGGGCGGATTGGAAAAGACTTATGATAAATATCTGCGCGGTGAGGACGGCGCCTTTATGGAGGAGGTTGACGTTGCCGGTAACGTTGTCAAGCATTACGATTCAGTGCAGCCTATTCCCGGCAAAAATCTGAAGCTGACGATAGATTACGAGCTGCAAAAGGAGCTGGAGGCTTTTACAGATAAGCATCTTGCCTTTCTGAGAAGCTCCGGTATTGCTCCCGGAGCGAGAGCAGCGGCGGTAGTAGCTATCGACCCGCGTAACGGTGCGGTAAGGGCGATGGTAAGCCGTCCGGGCTATGACCCAAACTGGTTTGTACATGGCATTTCCTCAAAGAATTGGAATTCTATTAATAACGATCCCAATTACCCGATGAATAACAAGGTTATTACCGGTGAATATCCGCCTGGTTCTACCTTTAAGATTGTTACCGGCAGTGCTGCCTTTGAACTGAAAAAGGTTGGCTTGAACGAGCCCATTTTCGACGGTGGTTTTCATCCGATGGTTCCTACTATGGGTAACGCCGGCGGCGAGGTTTTAGGATGGCTGACATTTATCAAAGCGTTGGCGATGAGTGATAACGTATATTTTTACGAGCTTGGTTATCGCGTAGGTATTGATAACATTGAGAAATATGCGCATATCTTTGGCTTTGGCGAACGCACTGGTATTGACCTGGAAGGCGAAAGCAAAGGCCTTGTTGCCTCTAAAAAAGTAAAGCGTAAAATCTGGAATGAGGACTGGCGCTTGGGTGATACCTTTAATGCTGCCATCGGTCAGGGCTTTAACCTGACGACACCGATTCAGCTTTCTGTTATGCTGAGTATTGTTGCTAATGGCGGTACCAAGTATCAGCCATATCTGGTTGACAGTATTATAAACAGTGACGGCAGTCTTTTTGAAAAGCCTAAACGTGCTGAAGGTAAGCATATTGATGTGTCACAGCAGACAATTGACTATATCCGCATGGGCATGAGTGCTACTACGCAGGAGGGTGGTACGGCATCGTACTTTGCCGGCCTGCCTAAGCCAATTGCCGGTAAAACCGGTACTGCCGAAAACTCTCATGGACGTGACCATGGTTTGTTTGTAGCCTATGGTCCGGTAGATGACCCTGAGCTTGTTGTAGTCTGCATTGTGGAACAGGGCGGCTTCGGCTCTGTTGCGGCAGGTCCTATTGTTTATAAAGCATTTGAAGAATTTTTCCAGGAAAAGGGTTATATGCCCCGCCCTGATAAGGCTGCCCCGAAAAAGGACACCATCCAATAATGCAGGAAGGAGTACATTGTGGATTTAAAACGTATCCTGAAAAATCTTGACTGGTGGCTGATTACTGCTGTGCTGATTCTTATGGGCTGTGGCTTGGGACTTATCGACAGTGCTACCCATTCCTTTGCTGTCAGCACCGGTAAGGCCTGGCATGTGCAGCGCCAAAGTATGTTTATGGTCTTTGGCCTGGCTATTGTTACTGTATCGTTGGCTTTTGATTACCGTGTTCTCAAAAATTATGCCACCAAGCTGTATATAATTAATATCATACTGCTTTTAGCGGTAATGTTTGTAGGACAAAGTCAATTGGGCGCACAGCGCTGGATCCAAATAGGCTCTATGTCTTTTCAGCCCAGTGAATTTGCTAAGGTTTTTCTCATTATCTGCTTAGCTACCTTTATGGATAAGCGAATTGAATGGCTGGAGGAATTTAAGGATTACCTGCCGGTTTTTGCATATATTCTGGTGCCGTTTATACTTGTTATGCGTCAGCCGGACTTAGGAACATCGTTGACTTTTATAGCTATTTTAATAGGTATGATTTTTGTCAGCGGCTTTAAGTATAAATGGTTCTTCCGCATGGGATTAGCTTTTATGGCCTTGTTGCCGGCGTTTTGGATGATTTTGAAGGATTATCAGAAGAACCGTATCCGTGTTTTTCTGAATCCGGAGCTTGATCCTTTCGGCAGCGGTTATCATGTTATTCAGTCTAAAATTGCTATCGGCAGCGGCGGCTTTCTTGGCAAAGGCTGGCTGGCCGGAACGCAGAGCCAGTTGAACTTTTTGCCGGAAAACCATACGGACTTTATTTTTGCTGTTGCCGGTGAAGAATTTGGCTTTATTGGAACGGTGTTTATCATTTCTATGTATATGATTATCATTTGGCGCGGTATTGCGATTGCGCTTGATGCCGATGATACCTTCGGTATGCTTCTGGCAACCGGTGTAACGTCTATGTTTATGTTCCATGTTATGGTCAACATTGGTATGACTGCCGGTATTATGCCTGTAACCGGTGTACCTTTGCCGTTCTTGAGCTATGGCGTCAGCTCGCTGACGACGAACCTGATGTTGGTGGCGATTTTGTTGAATATTAAGGTTAAGAAGCAGAATTTACAGTTCTAAGGATGATGATATCAACCTTTTTATAAAATATTATAGGAATCGGTCGACGCTAAAGCATCATATCAGATAAATATTGACGAAAACTGTTTTTGATAAACCCTTCAATCATTAAAAATAGAGGAGAAAATGAATTTGAAAAAGGATTTAACTATTGATATTTTAAGCAGCGTGCAAAAGCCTGCACGCTACACCGGCGGCGAGTTTGCCAGCATTGTTAAGCCTGCTGACGAAGTAGAGGCAACCATTGCTCTTGCTTTCCCCGATGTATACGAAGTAGGTATGAGCTATCTTGGCTTCAAAATTTTATACCATCTGCTGAATAAGGAAGAAGGTATTGCCGCAGAACGTGTTTACGCGCCCTGGATTGACCTGGAGGCGAAGATGCGTGAGCGTGAAATTGCACTTTGCACTCTGGAAAACAAAAAGGCTTTGAGCGAATGTGATGTTGTGGGCTTTACTCTGCAATACGAGCTTTCCTATACCAATATCTTAAACATGCTTGATTTGGGTGGCGTTCCGCTGCTTGCTAAGGACCGTACTGATGCAGATCCTTTTGTTATTGTAGGCGGTCCCTGCGTGTACAACCCGGAGCCTTTGGCTGATTTCTTCGATTTTGCTGTTATCGGTGAAGGCGAAGAGGTTTTGCTTGAGGTTATGCGTTGCTACAAGGAGTGGAAACGTGAAGGCAAACCCGGCGGCAGACAAGAATTTCTGCAGCGTGTGGTAAAAATTAAGGGCATTTATGTGCCTTCCTTCTATGAAGCAGAATATAATGAGGACGGTACCTTTAAGGCAATTAAGCCGTTGCGTGAGGATATTCCTGCTGTAATTCAAAAGCGTGTTATTGAGGATATGAACAGCGTAGATTTCCCGACCTCTCCGATTGTTCCTTTCGGTGAAATCGTCCATGACCGCATCATGCTAGAGGTGTTCCGTGGCTGCAGCCGTGGCTGCCGTTTCTGCCATGCAGGTATGGTTTATCGTCCGGTGCGTGAGCGCAAACCGGAGGCGCTGATGGATCTGTCGCGCAAGCTGGTAGATAACACAGGCTATAACGAAATCAGCCTGGTATCCCTGTCCAGTGCCGATTATTCCTGCCTGGCACCGCTCGTACATAAGATGATTGGCGAATTTAAAGATGAACGCGTCAGCGTTTCTCTGCCTTCTCTGCGTATCGACAGCTTCTGTGTTGCCATCGCTAAGGAGGTACAGGCAGTACGTAAGAGCGGTCTGACCTTTGCTCCGGAAGCAGGCAGCCAGAAGATGCGTGACGTTATCAACAAGGGCGTTACCGAAGAGGATTTAATGAATGCTGTCGGTGCAGCGTTTGAATCCGGTTGGAACAGCGTTAAGCTGTACTTTATGATCGGCCTGCCCTATGAAACTGACGAGGATGTACTGGCGATTGCCGATTTGGCGCGTAAGGTACAGTATAAATATTTCCAGATTACCGGCAAGCGTGGCTGCAAGGTTACTGTAAGTGCTTCGTCCTTCGTACCTAAGCCGTATACTGCTTTCCAATGGTTTGCCCAAAACGATTTGGAAGAAATCCGCCGTAAGCAGTTCCTGCTGAAGGATGAAATCAAAAAATATAAGAATATCACCTTAAATTACCATGATGCCAAGACCGGTACTATTGAGGCTGTTTTCGCCCGCGGTGACCGCCGTGTAGGCAAGGCACTGCTGCTGGCATGGCAGAAGGGAGCGCGTTTTGACGGCTGGAGCGATTGCTTCTCCTACGAGCGTTGGCTGGAGGCTATCAGTGATGCCGGTCTGGATAAAGACTTTTACGCTGCCCGTGAGCGCGGTGAGAACGAGGCCTTCCCGTGGGAGCACATTTCTCCGGGTGTCAGCCGCCGCTTCCTGTGGAACGAATGGCGTAAGGCTTATGCTCAGCAGCTTACACACGACTGCCGTCGCACAAGCTGCACCGGCTGCGGTGTTTGCCAGGCATTAGGCGTAAAAATCGTTGACTATAAAGATGAATATCAAAACAATGGGGAGGTACAGGCATAATGAAACTGCGTATGCAAATTACCAAGGATAAGGATATCCGCTTTATCTCCCATCTGGAATATGTGCGCACCATCGGCCGTGCAATCCGCCGTGCCAAACTGCCTGCTGCCTATTCCGAAGGCTTTAATCCGCATCTGAAGTTCAGTCTGGCATCTGCGCTGGGTGTAGGCGTAGTAAGCTATACAGAGTTCGTGGAAATCGAGCTTGCCGAGCCGATGGAAGTAGAAAAGGCTGCGTTAGCTCTTGATGCTGCTTTACCGCGCGGTATCCGCGTACTGGCTGCCGATGCTGTTGATACGCATCACGCTGCCCTAATGAGTCAGGCGGCAGGTGCAAGCTATCGCGTAACTCTGCCTTACAGCGCGGACGTGAGCGCTGCTGTTGCAGAGTTCAATGCTGCGCCGGAGCTGCTGTTCAAAAAAGCGGCACCTAAGACTAAGGCGAAGTTCAAAGAAATCGACGTTAAGTTTTACATCCCGCAACTGACTGCGGAGCAGACAGAAACGGAAACAATCTTCAGCTTTGACTGCAAAATTACGCCGACAGGCAGCATGAAGGCCGTAGATTTGCTGAATGCGCTGAACGAGCAGTATGGACTGGCGTTGCCGGTAGAAATGGCGGATATTGAACGCCTCAGACTGTACCGCAATAATAAAAATGGCAAGCCTATTCCGATGCTGAACAGTGATGCCGTAACCTTAGGCTGATTTTAGCTTAAGGCTGTACAAATAAAAAAAGAGCAAAGCCTGCTAATTGCTTTGCTGATGACGAAACCCCGTGGCGACTGCCGCGGGGTTTTTGTGTACTTGGATATACTATTTTATCTGTAGCTCCAGCTTGTAAATATATTTATCGGTATCACCTGTCAGCCAGTAATCACACAGTGAGGTGACATAGAGCGGTGATATCGGCGTGAGCTGATGAGCTCTGCAATATTCTGCCAGCATTTGCAGATATTTTTTGTTATTGAACATATAAACGCCTTGAAAATAAAGCGTCAGATAATCGCCCTCAGGCTTCTGATAGCAATGCGGTGTAGCAAGCTTATCATGGAGCGTATAAAAATAATGCTTCAGATGATTGGTTGCAAAATCCTGCAAAATTTCCGTATCGTAAATATAACCAAAGCCATTGGTTGTTAAGGTAATATCGTTTTGCAGATTGCTAAACATTTGGGCAATATGCGAAGAACGCTTTTTAAAGCATTCATTTTCTTCGGTAGCATTGCTCAGATAAAGATAACGTGCCTGCTCATGGACAAGCATAATTTTATCAAGCGTAATGTCCGTAATGTGGTCAAGCTTGCCTAATTCGCTCTGCAGCTCCGTTTTCATGGCTTGCAGACGAGCTATTTCCTGCGTGAAGAAATCTATGCGCTCATTAAACAAGTCACGATAGTTTTGCGGCGAGCGGTTGGCAAGATAATCTTTGATGCGTGCAATCGGCACATGAAGCTGGCGCAGCGTAAGAATCAGCTGCAATAAAAACAGCTGGCTGCGCTTGTAATAGCGGTAACCGTTTTCATCAACAAGCTCAGGAGTAATCAATCCCAGCTTATCATAATAAAGCAAAGTCTTGCGTGGAATTTTGCAAAGCTGTGATAATTCACCGGTCGTAAAGTAATTTTGTATATTTTTTGACATTTTTAGTATTTCCCCCTTGACTGTCTAGCTGCTATACACAGTATTATAACATATAAAAGAGAAAATTCATATTAAGACTTAATCCAAATAATTTCAGCTGCTTAATATGTACTTTGTTGATGTTTTTTGTGATGAGTGAATGGAGGTATATCTGTGAAAAAATTGGCTAGTAAAGGTTTATTGATGAGCGCATTGATTTGCGGCAACGTGCTTTTGGGTGGCAATGCTGTATTTGCCGAAGATGTGCAGGAGTATGATCTGGATGCGATGGTTGTAACAGCTACAAGAACCATGAAGCAGATTCAGGAGGTTCCTGCAAGCGTTAGTGTTGTTACGGCAAAAGATATTGAAAGGCATAATGTAACGACAATTCAAGAGGCTTTGCAATATGTACCTGGCTTGTACATGAATCAGGCTAAGGCTCAAGATGATCAAATTATGCTACGTGGTATGGATACGCCTAACATTCTCGTATTAGTCGATGGTGTTCAGATTAATTCTGCTTATAAGGGCGCAGTAAATTTCGATCAGATTCCTGTAGAATCTATTGAACGTATTGAGGTTTTACGTGGTGCGGCTTCCTCTATTTATGGTGGACGTGCTGTAGCAGGTGTTATTAATATTACAACTAAGGAAGCTACTGATAAGCTTAATGGTGATGTAGTTTTATCCTACGGAAGCAACAATACCTGGAAAAAGAGCTTGCAGGCTAGGGCTAAGGTTAATGATAAATGGTCCTTTGGCGTAGGCTATGAGAATAGTTCTTCTGATGGTTATAGAGGATACTATCGTACAGCTAAAGCAAAGTCTGGTACAGGTACGTATAGTGCTAATCTGCCTGTTTTAAGCGATGGAAAAACTTATGTATATGGTGGCCGTGGTGAAAAGCAGTGGAAAACAGAGAACTATAATTTTAATGTAAAGTATAATTTTAATGATTCTCAATCCTTGAAGTATGCTTTCAATAGAAGTGAAAGTGAAAAGAAATACGTTAATCCATTCTCTTATGTTAAAGATGCAGCTGGAAACCCTGTGTATAATGGTACTGTAACTACTCAGAATGGTAATAAGATTACTATAAAAACAAAGGATTTCTTTGGATACGACAATATAGACATTAGAAATATACATTCTCTTACTTATAATGATGAAAAAAATAATTTAAATGCTTCATTTAGTTATGCGAAGGATCAGATTTCGGGGTTTACTAGCCCAAATTCACCGACAGATATTAATTATACAGGAGCTGGCGATTTCTCTGACCATCCGGGAGAATTATATTCTTTAAATATTGAAAAAGCATGGGAGAATGTTGGCAATCATACAATTCTTGTTGGCGGTAATTACAAACAGGAAGAAATGATACAGCATCGTTTTAATTTAAGCAAATGGCATGACCGCGATTCGAAGATTAATGAATACGCTACCGACAGCGGCAAGGTCAAGAACACAGCTTTATTTGTTCAAGATGAGTATAAAATGAATGATAAAGTAACTATGTATGCCGGTCTGAGATATGATAACTACAAAAAGGGCGACGGACATTTCTGGAAAGATGGTGCTTATGATACTACTAGTAAAGGCGAAAGCTATAACGAGCTAAGTCCTAAGCTGGCGTTTGATTTTAAAGCTGATGAAAATACTAACTATTATGTGTCCTACGGTCACTCCTTTAATCCTGGTCCCATGTATCAGATTTATAGATATGGCGGCAGTGGCATGGGTGCAGTAATACCAAACCCTGCATTGGATCCTGAAACTAGTGATACTTTTGAAGTTGGTATGAAGCAAAAGCTGTCTGATAATACCAAGTTTGGTATCAACCTTTATCGTATCGAAACTAAGGATAAGATTGCTTATACTTATTTCTATAATGCAGCTGGTGTGTGCACTCATAAGCAGTACATAAATTATAATGAAGAGAAGCGTCGCGGTGTTGAGTTTGAATTGAACCATAAATTTGATTCTAATTGGAGTGCTTATTTGAATTATGCATGGCAAACAGGCAAAACCTCCGGTGCTGTTATCCCTGGAACTAATAAAAATCAAGCTTATAGTGGCGTAGCTGATTATACAGTTCCTAAGCATTTATTACATTCTGGTATTGAGTACAGAAATGATAAGTTAAATGTATTACTGGATTGTCAATATGTAAGTGAACGTATGAGTCCGGATAGTGCTACCGGCGAATATGGTGCAGAGGATGCATTCTTTATTGTTAATACAGGCCTCAACTATAAGCTTGCTAAGGATGTAACCTTGCAGTTTGGTATCACTAATCTGCTCGATAAAGAGTTCTATTGCAGCGAAGCAACTGCTGGCCGTACCTACAACGTTGGCCTGCGTTACAGCTTCTAATTACTTGCTTAACGTTTTTCAATAGCTTAAAATAGGGATAGGGTGTTTGAATTACCCTATCCCTATTTGTTATCGAGGTGATTGCCTATGTTATATAACCTTAAACGTTTAACCGGCTATGCTCTTGGCTTTGTACTGTTTTACGCGCCGGTGGCGCTCTTTCAGCGCTGCTTGTTCTATCTGCTTTACGGCAGCTGGCAGCCGCAGAGTATTCACGGTCTTTGTTTTCGCATACCGATAGAGCATATTCTTGACGGAATCATCTGGCGCCTGACGCCGATAAGCATGCTGAGTACCCTGTTGCTGTTGGCAGCAGCGTTCTTCCTGGGACCAGTTTTTTGCGGCAGGCTGTGCCCGGCGGGTGCGTTTACCGAATATCTGTCGAAGTTGGTGCCGTCTAAATTTCAAATAAGCTGGCATCGTTATACAGAAATTGCGCCTATTCGTTACGGTATGCTGGCAGGCTTTTGCCTTGTGCCCTTTTTCGGTGGCATTCTGGCATGCTCCTATTGCAATTTCTTTTTGTTCGATTTACTGGCCAACTATTATACACGAGGTTACTTTATTTCGCTGACCTCCAGTCTGCTACTGACAGCAATTATGTGGGTGCTCGTCTTTGGTATCTTCACAAAAGGTGGTCGCGGCTTCTGCAATTTTTTGTGCCCGGTAGGTGCGGCGCAGGGATTGATGCATGCCTTGGGCTGCAAGCTGCCGTTTGTACTGCGCATGCGTATAGACAAAAACCAATGCATAGGCTGTGGTTTGTGCGAAAAGAAGTGTCCGATGGAATCCGCTGAGCTTGCTGAAGGCAAAGCGCAGATTAACCAGCATAACTGCATCTGCTGCGGTGTATGTCAGCATGCTTGCCCGGTGCAGGCTATCAGCTACGGGAGGAAACGCGTATGAAAAATAAGCTGATAAATTTTATTGCGGCAATGGGAATTCCTGTCAGCGGCATTACTACGCAGGGGGCAGGATGTACAGGGATTTGCGGCAGCTGCAGCTTGAATTGCGCGCCGGGAATAGTTGCTTTACTGCTTTTGGCAGGCAAGGCAATTTACAAACGTTATCATGGCGGGGTGGTGCAGCATGAATAATAAATTGTTGAAGCGTGTACTGGCCTTTGTCTTGATGGCGGCAGTAATGGTAGGTCTGGTGTTTTTCCGCAGCGAAAATAATTATGACAAGCACTATTTCCGTGCTAAGCTGGCGCGGGGGCAGGAAGTGCATTGCCAAATAGACCTGGGCAAGGAGGGCGAGCTGAAATATTTGCTGCAGCCTAATGTTTATACATTGTATGTACGCCTGCTGCCGGAGGATAAGCAAGCACAGCTGCGCTGCGAGGGCGAAGGCCTGCAGCTGCTGCTGTCGCGCAGCAGCAAGAAAGGCTTGTGGCGCAAGCTGCAGCCTGATGAGATGATAAAGCAGTACAAGGGACAGATGTCAGTGAGTGCGGAGCTTTATTTTTCGCCGGAGCAGCTAAAGCAGAGAAATGTGCAGCAGGGAAAAATCAAGTTCTATGATGCACAGGGATTGTACGGCACTGTCATTGTTGACGTAATCAATTCACGGGTGAAGTAATTTTAATAGAGTAGCATTAAGCTGTGGGCAGAAGTTCTGCCTGCAGCTTTTTGCTTTATAAATAATAAAGATATATTCCTAAGTCTTCTTGCAATCAATTAGGAATAGTGATAAAATAGCGAATGAAAAAAGCAATTAAATGATATAGATGCTTAATTGCTTTGAATAATGTTGTTTTAGGGCGCAAAAGCAGTTCTTATAGCTGCTGATGTTAAAAGGAGGCTTATATTATGGCTGAAGAGTTTAACAAAAATCAACAAGAAGTGAAAAATGAGATTCGTAAAGGGATAGTTGAGCGTTTGCTTGGCAGCAAGCTAGATACAGAAAATGCAGAAATGCCGATAAGGTCCAGCTTCGTGAATCATAACCTGGATGATTACAATATTATAGATACTCATTATCAGGCTTTAAAGGATGAGGTTTTACATGAGCTGGGCGCATATCTTTTACACAATAAAAGTGCTAATGAGAATGACGAAATGCCTATCAGAGCCAGCTATGTTAATCATACACCTGCAGATACCCGTATTCTTGACGGTCATTACCAAAAGCTGAAGGATGAAATCTGCCATGAAATTGCACAACAGGTTGCCGGTGATAAGGTTGCTGTCGAAAAGGATGCTATGGCAATCCGCGCCAGCTATCTGCATGAGCTGCAGGAGCAGGGAAGCCTGAATGAAGCTATTGCCAAACGTCTGCTGGCTAAAGGCATGAGTGTAGCTGACGTTGCTGAGACTATGCAGATGCCGGAAGAAACTGTTGCCAAGCTGCAGGAAAAATAAGAAAAAGTTGTAGAATGCACCAATTTACGATTGAGCTGCTTAATGTTATAATATAAGCAACTTATGAGTAGAGTTGGTGCATTTTTATGTTTATAGGGCGAAAAAAGGAACTTGCTACATTAGAAAAACTTTATAACAGTAATGAGTTGAACTGTGTATGCCTGACTGGCGATGCTGGTATTGGAAAAACAGCATTGTTGCAAGAATTTGCCAGACGCAAGCATAAAGCGTATTTTTGTGTACGCGCAAGTACTAATAATGCCAATAAGGCAGCTTTTTACACAGAGCTGTCAGCGCAAGGCATTGTTCAATGCAGCAGTGGCTATTGGCAGGATATACTTAAGTTAATTTATAAAAAGGCTAAGGGAGAAAAGATAGTATTATTGATAGATGATGTGCAGGAATTGGAAAACAGTTTTAGTGAGCTGTTGCCTGAAATAATTGCATGCCTGCAGACTGAGGCAGAAAAATTAAGACTTTTGCTGGTATTTAGCGGCAGAGAATGTGACTATGTATTACATTTATTAGGAAAAAGCAAATTGCCGCTATCTAAAATATTTTTGCAGTCATTAAATTATGAAGATGTTTTTCCTTGCTTAATTCCATTTAGCAATGAAGAAAAAGTGTTGCTTTATGGAGTAACTGGAGGAAAACCAGCCTATTTGCAGCTTATAGATAGTACGTTAAGCTTTAAGGATAATCTGTATAATTTATTCTTTAGTCCCACAGCTTCGTTACTGCATATTGCCGAACAGATTTTAGCATTGCATTTTCGTCAGCCGCACATTTATCATGCAATATTATGCTCAGTTGCCTGTGGCGCAATACATATGAAGGAGATAGCGGAAGCAGTAGGCATGCCTGATAATAAGACTTCAAAGTATGTTGGCGTACTGGTAGAAAAAGGGTTATTGAAAAAGCTTGTACCTCTTGTAGAAGCAAAGTTTGGTAAGCAGCAAAAAACGACATGTTATATATTAACTGATTCTATGCTGACTTTTTGGTATCGCTTTGTTTATCCATTTTTAAGCAGTATAGCTATGGGGTGCGGAAACTATTTATTACGTACTAAGGTACTACCTGCTTTGGACGATTACGCAAAGGTGCTTTTTTTAGAAATATGTCGACAGTATTGTTTTACACTGCGCGAACGTGGTGATTTTCATAAATTTATGCAATTTGGTTATCTTTGGCCAAAAGATAATTGCGCAGTAGAACAGATCCGTTTGATTGCTTATGATAAAAATAGTGCGGGTTTTATGCAATGCATATGGGAAAAAAGTAAGGTTGATGTTCCGTTAATAAAACAGTTACAAGGAGAATATGCTGACATAACAGGACGCAGTAATTATTATATTGTTTTTTCGCGGCGAGGATTTACTGATAGAGCTTTAGGATATGCAGCACGGACTAAGGAAGTCAGGTTGGTATCTTTGTTTTACTTGAAGTAAATCTAAACGTAAGTAGAATATAGTTAGACGTGATTTAGATTTCTTATTATATTCTACTTATGAGTTGAATGATAAAACCGGCTTAGAATAACGCTTTAAGCCGGTTTTTCTTTTCGAAAAAAAGATTCTCAGAATTTGTTGTTAATCATTGCACTTTAAAGCAAGTGATTATATAATCTTTATCGTAATGATTTGCATTAGTTTTTTGAGTATGATTTAGTAAAGGAGCGAGTGGACTATGATGAAAAGAATGATTCCCCTAAATTTGTTGCTTGGATTAAGTATATTGGCAACTGGAAATGCAGCAGCACAAACAGAAGCTTTGCAGGAATACAGCTTGCCTGGCATGAATGTTACTGCTTTGGGTTACGAAAAATCTAATTTGGAAACCCCTGCTGATGTAACTGTTTATTCTGGTGAGGAATTGAAGAAAACTGGCGCAAACGATGTTGCTAACGCACTGAAGTATAAAGCGGGCGTATATTTTACGCAGATGGGCCCTCATGACCAAAGCTTTATTACCGGTAACAGCACCTTGAGTCTGCGTGGTATTAAAGGCGGAACTTTAGTTTTGATTAATGGCGTGCCTGCCAGCTTTAATAATGTAAGCCATTTGGATATGATGAATTTAGATGCTGTAGAAAAGGTAGAAGTAGTCAAAGGTGGCGGCGCTGTGCTTTATGGCAGTGAAGCATATGGCGGTGTAATCAATGTAATAACAAAATCTGAATATAAAAACAGCCTTCATATTGCTGCAGGCAACAAGGGACAGCGTGATTATAGTGCTACAATCAGCGCTGGTAAGCTGGGTGTAACCTTAGGCCGTAATGAAATGGGCGAAACGGGTATTTTAACTCAAAAGCAGGGAACAAAGACAATTAATGGTGTAAGAGTACCGTATTATATAGGCTTTGGTGATAGCAAGAAGGATCATCTTGGTGTAAGCTATAAGTTTGATGATAAATTGAGCTTTAATTACATGTTTGACAAGAAAAAATATACTATCGATTACATTGGTGCTGATAATAGCAAATTACAGCATTTTGATTATGATGATCGTGAGCATTTTGCGCAACTGCATTTTAATGACAAAAATGGTTTTGATGCTACAGCGTACTATAATGAGCGTATTATCCGCAATCCAGATTATTATATTGTAAGACCTGATAATCTGGAATGGGAGCGTAGTGACCATAAAAACTATGGTGCTGATTTTAAAAAGGTTTGGCAAAATGATAAAGACAAGGTTTTGTTTGGATTTAATACAAAACGCGAACTTTATGTAGATGAAAATCAAAAATTTGCTTCTTTTGGCAATAGCAGCAGTGCGCTTAAACCTTATGCGCGCTTTGGCAGCTATAGCTTAAATGGTTATTCCTTTTATGGACAGTATGACCATAAGCTGAGTGAAGCAACTGATGTTGTTTTAAGTATGCGTGAAGACTTAATTCGTTCTGATGCTGGTAATTATAATGCATTTTTGCCGCAGTTGCAGATTTTAACAAAGCTTGACCAGGAAAATTCACTTTATGCTAATGCTGGTCGTTCTTTCAGAATGCCTACATTTCGCCAGCTGTATTATTCCAGCGGTGCAATACTGCAAAACCCTGATTTGAAACCAGAATATGGTTGGAATTATGAGGCTGGTTATAAGCATGATAATGGTAAAGAACAGTTTAAGGCTGCAGTTTTCCATATTGACTTAGATGATCAGATTACAAGCAGAAAGGTTAATGGTCTTTCTCAGTCCTATAATGCTGCTAAATATAAAAATACTGGTATAGAATTAAGCTACACCAATCAGCTTGATGAAAATCTTACTTGGACTGTTGGCGGTATTTATAGCAAGCCGCAAAACAAAACCACAAATACAGCACCTTGGAAGGATGTATTGGGTAAGTATCAGGTGATGACATCAATAGATTATCAGCACGATAAGACTAATGCATCTTTAAATCTGAGCTATATGGGTGGTCGTGTAAACAACAGCAAGCAAACAGATGTGAAGCCGATTCTGCTTTCTAATCTGCATGTCGGTCATGAGGTTTTTACTAACGCAACATTGACACTGGATATCAATAATATCTTTAATCGTAGAGATTTAACTGATCCCGATGGTTTGTATTATACACAAGGAAGAACATTCCTGGTAGGATTGAATTATAATTTCTAAGCCTATGAAGAAATTATTCTGGTGCTTTTGTTTGTTGCTATGCTGCTTGGGATGCGTAGCTTGCGGACCTCAGCAAGATAAAAGTAGCGACCGGCAAAATATTAGTGTAAACAATTATAATTTTTTTGGAGATGAACAGAAGGTTTTATTTAAACAAGTACCACAACGTATTTTAGTGTGCGGTAATAGTGGAGTTGAAACCTTAGTGGCTTTGGGTGCTGGTGATAAAATTACAGCAGCTGTTCTGACGGAAGCTGAAGATAAAGGACGTCTGCAAGCTCTTTTGCCAAATACTAGAATTTATACGCAGCCTCTGCAGCTGGAGGCTGCTGTAGCATTGCAACCGGATTTTATTCTTGGGTGGCGCAGGTATTTTGCAGATAATCAATTAGGTAATACGTCAAGCTGGATAGCTAAGGGAATACCAGCATACATTCAGGATGCATCAGGCCCCGTGCCGGCGAAGGGAAGATTTCCTGCCTGTACAATTGCCAGTGAGAAAAGGTTTATCAGCAATATGGGACTTGCACTAGGAAAGCAGCAGCAGGCGCAGGATATAATCCAAAGGATTGATGCAGAATTGCAGGCTGTTGAGAAAATACCGGCACAAAAGGTTCTGTTTGTAGAATTTCTCAATGGTAATATAGAAGTCTTTGGTAATGACCTTTTATGTGGAGATATAATTCGTCATTATGGTTGTTCGTTAGTGAGTTACAGCGCTCCCTTCATCAGTCAGGAAGAAATGATGGAAATGCAGGCTGCTAAAATCTTTATTGTCTATCATGGCGGGGAACAGCAGAAGCAAGCAGCGCTAGCACAACTGCATAATCCCCTGTATAAGCATTTACCGGCAGTAGCAATTGGTCATGTTTATCCTATAGCTTATAAGCAGATAGTAGCTCCAGGCAGTGATTTGTTAGGAACGTTGAAATATATTAAGCAATGCTTACTTGCCAACCCTACCTAATAATGATAAAATCAAATGAACAGCAAGGCTGCAAATGCCTGCAAGTTATTTTTTTGGAGGAATATATTATGAAGAAAATAGCAATTCTGCGCTGCCTGAAAACCTCCGCTTCCTGTGCGGGAGCAGGTTGCCTGCGTGCTTTTTATGAAAAGGATAAAGCCTTTGCCCAGTATGGTGATGAGGAGCTGCGTCTGATGGCGATGTGGACTTGTAACGGCTGCGGTGATTCTATGCTGGAAAATCAGGAGGGTATCCGTAAAAAAATTGAACGTATGAAAGCGCTGGAGCTGGATGCGCTGCATATCAGCCACTGCACGCACAAAAAGGATGACAATGGCGAAAAGCATCTCTGTCCCAAGATTAAAGCGATTATTGATGAACTGCAGGAAGCAGGCATCACCATCGTAGACGGCACTCACTAATATAATATGTAGTATTTTGTTAAGCAGCAGTCAGCAATGGCTGTTGCTTTTCACTTTATCAACTTAAAAAAATCTCCCGTGGCAGGATTTTTTACCCGTTCTAACGAATAAATATAAATATAATTCCAAATACGAAAGGGGTAATAAAATGAGAGAAGCCGTAAAAAAGTATATTGCCGAGCATTATGAGGATTATGTGAAGGATTTGGAAGCCTTGACGAATATTGATTCCGGTAATGGTGACAGAGAAGGCACAGAGGCAGCAAATAAATTTGTTGCTGAAAAAATGACAGCTATCGGTGCTACCACGGAGTTCAGATATAATGACAGAGCCTGCCACCTGATTTCCCGCTTAAAGGGAACAGGCAAATACACGATTCTGCTTGTTGCCCATGTTGATACAGTATTTAAAAAGGGTGAAGCTGCACGTCGTCCGTTCCGTGTTGACGAGAATAATTTTGCCTGGGGACCGGGTGTAGGCGATGACAAGGCTACCGTAGTAGAGGTTATCTATGGCTTGGAAGCTTTAAAGGCTGCAGGCTTTGATAATTTCAAGGAAATTATTTATTACACCAACGGTGAAGAAGAAGGTGGCAGCAAGACTGCCGAGGATATCGTGGCAGAGCTGTCGCAGCAGTCCGACTTTGCGATTATTATGGACGTTGCCCGTCCGAACTGGGGCATTGTTACCCAGCGCAAGGGCAATGCCAAATATCGCGTTGAGGTTACCGGTAAGGGCGGACACCACGGCAACGCATCCCAATCCTGCGCTAACGCTATTCATCAGCTGGCATACACGATTACCGAGCTGCAGAAGCTCGCCAGCCCCATGCCGGGAAATCCGGAGGATTACACGGCAGCAGCGTTGAAGGCGCGCGGCATTGTTGATGCTGGTCAGTTTATTCCGCAGAATACCGTTAATGTTGGTGTAATCGGTTCTACCAATGACAAAATCAGCGTTATCCCCGGTGATGCCTTCTGCGAGGTTAATATCCGTTGCTTTACGATTGAAGAGCAGCAGCGCATTGATGCTGAGGTTAAGGCATTGGCAGATAAGGTTGTTATCCCCGGCACCAGCATTAAGATTACCGGCGGTATTGTTACCGGACCGATGCAGAAAACCGCACAGGCGCAGAAGATGGTTGATGTATATAAGCGCATCGTCAAAGAGGAATACGGCGCTGAGGTGAACGAATGGGTAGCAGGCGGTCTGACCGACGGCAACCGCACAGCGAAGTTCGTACCGACACTGGATGCTTTGGGTGTAGAAAACTATGATGAGCATACCGACCATGAATCTGTAGATTTGAACACCGCGGTTCCCAGAACGACAGCCTTTGCTTTGACACTGGCGGAGCTGGCAGAAACCTTCTGATAAAAATTTCATAATGAGTTGAAAGCTTTCCCCGC
>UMAA01003896.1_pt1 | contig 31460 bp, 30 predicted proteins | sample 1963611 | NCBI WGS metagenome assembly UMAA01 (sample SAMEA4835906, study PRJEB28245) | human gut metagenome | biome: gut microbiome; material: fecal sample | place: Denmark | collected 2008 | reverse complement strand
GAAGAGATTTCAAATAGATAAATTATAAATTCAAGTTGTTTTAAAAACTGTTTGATTTAATAGATAAAAAATGATAGAGTGTATCAAAAGTCTTTGACGGAGGTAGAAATAATGTATAAAAAAATAGTAACTTTTTTAGCAGCAGGAGCTCTTTTAGTAGGATGCTCTAGTATAGGAACTGGAAAAAACGATATAAAAAGTATAGAAAAGCAGGAATTTCTATTAACTAATATGTATAAAGATGCAAACATAACTATCGCTTTTGAAGGAGATAGAGTGTATGGATTCTCAGGTGTAAACAGATACTTTGGCGGAGCTAAAATAGATGGAGAAAATATAGAAGTTCTTAATGTAGCTTCTACTATGATGGCTGGTCCAGAAAACAGAATGCAGGCTGAAAGCGGATATATCAAGCTTTTAAATGAAGCAGACAAGATAGAAGTTAAAAATGATAGTATCATATTACTTACTAAAGATAATGAAAAACTAATATTTGAAAAAAAGTAATCAGATAATTTAGTGAAGGTACATAAAAAACTGTAAAATATTTTAGTGTTTTTATATAGAAACAAGCTAAAAATTATTTAGACAGAATAAACTTGATATTATTAATGCAACTGTAACTTTATTGTCACAAGATTGGATTAAATTGAATCAGAATTTCCCTCTATGCAATTAGAGGGATTTGAATTTTTTGTAAAAAATATATAAGGAGAGTAAAATGTCTAAAAGTATTAGCTTGGGTAAAGATCCAGTATGGAAACTGTTTTTAAATTTCTCTATCCCAGCAGTAACAGGTATGATAGTAACAGCTATGTATTCTATTGTGGATGGGATATTTGTAGGTCGTGGAGTAGGAGCAGATGGACTTGCTGCTTTAAATTTGGGGTATCCAATAGTAAATTTTGGAGCTGCTTTAAGTCTGATGTTTGGAATAGGAGGAGCGACCCTTATTTCATTGAATCCTAAAGATAAGGAATTTTGCAATAGATGTTTTTCATATATAATTGTGCTTAATGTCACAGCATATCTTCTTATACTACTTTTAGTTGTATTTTTTAATGAGAGAATAATAAGGCTTATGGGAGCAAATGACAATCTTCTCCCAATGGTAAAAGCATATATGTATCCATGTACAGCAGCACTTGGATTTTTGATGATATCCAACAGCTTGAATGCTGTAGTAAGAAACGACAAAGCACCTGCTTATGCTTTTATTTCGATGGTAATAGGAGCTGTTACAAATATATTTCTAGACTGGCTCTTTATAATGAAGTTTGGGTTTGGAATATTCGGAGCAGCTACAGCCACAGGAATAGGACAGTTATTTTCAATGCTTTTCCTTGTGAGATATTTTATGAAGCCAGGTTCAAGATTCAAGTTTTCATTTGAAAATCGTATAAAAATGGATGTAATGAAAAAAATAGCAGCTATAGGTTTTCCATCATTTATAATGGAATTTACAGTGGCACTTATAACAATTCTCTTCAATATCTCATTTATGAAATATAGTGGAGAGATGGGAGTTTCAGCTTTTTGTATAGTTGGATATGTATTTTATATATTCAGAATGCTGTACAATGGAATGGGACAGGGAATACAGCCGATAGTAAGCTATAATTATGGAGAAAATAAATTAGACAGAGTGGAAGCTACATATAAGATAGGGCATAAAATATCATTTGGAATAGCTGTTGTGATACTTATTTGGGTAAACTTCTTTGGAAGCAGCCTTATAAGATTATTCAATGATGACCCTGAACTTATAAAAGCAGCAGGACATGGACTAAGATTGTATGCAAGTGCAATAATCTTTGTAGGAGCTAACTTTATAAATATATCTTTCCTTCAGTCAAAGGATAAATCGAAAGCAGCAAATATACTTTCAGTATTGAGAAGTACAGTATTTGTACTTATAGGGCTTTTGATTCTTCCAAAGTTTCTGGGAGAAAATGGAATATGGCTGGCTTTGCCATTTTCTGATTTGATGACATTCCTATCAACTTTAGTATTAAAGAAAAAAACAGATATATTTTAGAATGAAGAGAACCAGAATAAAATAAATATAACAAAGCAGATTGAATTAAAAATTAAGTTGTTTTGAAGTGAGCCCAAATTGCTGGATGATATTCAGCAACAAGGGTTCATTTTTTATGAAATAAAATCTATATAAAACATTTGAGAAAATAATTAGTATACAATTTTTCTTAATTTAGTCTAAAGTACTGTAAAAAACAGCATTTAAAATTTTTAATTAAAAGAGTGAAAAAAAACGGGAAATGTACTATAATGAAGAGAGAGAATTGTGCGTAGGGGGAGTAGCAATGGATATAAAAAGAGAGTGGAGAAGAAATAAAAAAGTATTTGCAGCAATTATGGCAATAGCCCTTCCTGCAATAGCTGACTTATTTGTTCAAACACTGTTGGGATTTTTCGACATGATAATGGTTGGAAAACTGGGACCAGTGGCAATAAGTTCAGTAGGAGTAGGGAATGCTCCGGTGCAGGCAGTTATTCCGGTATTCTTTGCAATAAGTATTGGGACGACGGCGATAGTCAGCAGGGCATTTGGATCGGATAATAAAAAAGAAGGTAAAAATTCAATGGCACAGAGTATAATACTTTCTGTACCATTTTCTATTATTATAGCAGGTCTGTTGCTAGTATTTGGAGGGAATATACTTAGTCTGGTAGGAAGAGCAGATGACATGGATTTAGTGAGAACTACAGAATATTACAGAGCAGTGGTTATGGGATTGCCTTTCCTATGCTTTAATGTGGTATTTGCAGCTGCTTACAGATCAACAAGCAAGTCTACAATTCCTATGGTAGCCAATCTTATAAGTGTTATTTCCAATGTTATACTTAACTATCTTTTTATATTTACATTGGGATTTGGAGTGCTTGGAGCAGGAATTGCTACTACAATAGCAAGAGGAATAGTAACAGTTATCTATATAGTTTTGACACTATTCACAGATAAATTCTGGGTATCTATACCATTCAGTGCTTTAAAATATGATAGAAATATGATAAAAAGAATATTGAAAGTAGGAATACCAGCAGCAATAGAGCAGGGAATATTCAGAATAGGAATGCTTATATTTGAAATGATGGTAATATCATTGGGGACGATGGCGTATACTTCACACAAGATAGCTCTTACAGCTGAATCATTTTCATTCAATATGGGATTTGGATTTTCAGTTGCAGGAACAGCACTGGTGGGACAGCAACTTGGAAAAAATTCTCCAAAGAATGCTGAAAGAGATGCAAAGGCAACAACTTTGCTGGCACTTTGTGCAATGTCAGCTTTTGGATTGACATTCTTCATACTTCCCGGAACGATAATAGCAATGTTTACTAAGGAGCCTGCTATTAGAGAGATGGCAACAGGAGCTTTAAGACTGGTGTCAATATGTCAGCCATTCCTTGCAGTATCAATGGTATTGAGTGGTTGTTTGAGAGGAGCTGGAGATACTAAGGCGGTTCTTCTTATAACAAGTCTGGGAATGTATCTCATAAGAATACCACTTACATATCTATTCCTATATAAATTAGATACAGGACTGCTGGGAGCATGGGTAGTTATGTCAATAGATCTAGGATTTAGAAGTATAGCTTGCTACAGAACATTTAAAAAAGGAAGATGGAGATACTTGAGTGTTTAATGAATGGAGGTAGTTTTGGCAGAAAAAAAAATAAACTTCAGATATATTGGGTATGGAAATAGTTTTGCAGATGAATATTGGAGAAAAGAGGACAAGGTAGAGAGCAATCTGTACCTTTTTTCTGATAACAGGATGAAATCTATATTTGTTAAGAAAATGAAAAGAGATATTTTTTCAAAACAGCCAGAGTTTATGACTATGGATGAGTTTAAAGAGAGAATATTCATTTCTGATAAAATAGTATTGAAAGAGGCTAAGAGAATCTTAGCCTTTTATAAGTCTATACCACAAGATATAAAAGATGAGCTTAACATAAAGTCATATTATGACATAATAGATTTTGCAAATAACTTTTTTGCATATTACAGAGAAATGAATATAAACGGCATAGAAAAAATTGAGAATATTCATAACTGGCAGGAAAAATATTTCTACTATTTTGACAGAATAAAAGAGTCATTTGATATGCTGTGTCAGGAACATAGCTATATTCCGAATGACTGGCTTGAGAGTATGGAATATTTTCAGGCAAAGTGGATTCAGAAATACAAAAGAATAATTTTTGTAGATATAATAGAATATCCAGAAATATATAAAAGAATAATAAACAAACTATTGGAAGAAAAAGATATAGAGATAATACTTCAGCTGGAAAAGGGAGATTTCAATGAAGAGGGACTTAAAATAGAAAAAATAACTTTACCAGAAGTATCTCCAAGCAAAATATTTGTATATCAGTCTAAAGATGAACTGGAAGAAAGTATGAGCTTGATTTATCTATTTAAAGGTGAGGGAAAAAGTGGGGACATCTATTCTCCTGTTCCTGAAAATAATACTTATCATAATGTTTTTCCAAGATATTTTGGAAAATCTCAGGCTGTAACAATGAATGACACTAAGTTATATAAATTTTTAAATATTCAGCTGAATATTCTTATGAACATGGAAGAGAAACTTGGAAGAGTTTTTTTGATTTCAGCTTTTAAAGATGCTTTCAATGACAGAGTGTTCAGAGAGTATTATTCATTAACTGGGGATGATATAGCTGCTCTCAATAATTTTATGAGAGAGGACTATAAATATATTTCATCTAAGATATTAGATAGCCAGGAATCTCAATGGCTGATTTCTGGAAATTTAGAATTTAGAGATAAGATGGAGAATATATTTTTCGATTTGAATAGTATAATAGAATTGAAAAGTGTAGATGATATATATGAATATTTTAAAAAGCAGATAAATCTTGAAAAATTTATAGAAGAAGAGTACGGAAGTGTTTTTGAGAAATTCTTTGAAATATTTGGAATAATGAAGAGCAATGAAAGTATGAGTATTCATAGTAGTTTTAATACATATTTCGATGGAAGTCTTGGAAGTTCTCTTTTTAGGCTTGTTATTCAATATATGAAAGATATAGTTGTAGCTTCAAATGAAAAAGTAGATTTTAAAAGAGCTATTGTAAAAAATATAGAAGCTGCTAGATTTGCCAGAGAAACTAAGTCTTTGGATAAGGAGAATGAGAAGTTTGTAAAAACTAATTTCTTCATAGATATTACAGGGGATATTCTTCCGGGAAATATAGGGGATAACCTCATATTTACTGAAAAGCAGAGAAAAGATATGGGAATGGTAAGCAGAGAGGAAAAAAGAGAGATAAAGAAATATAGATTTTTCCAAGCAGTTCTCAGTAACAGTAATGCTGTTATTTTTACTAAAAAGAACGAAGATAAAGGAATAGATGTATCACCGTTTTTAGATGAACTATGTATAAAATATGATTTAGAAGTGAGAAGAGTGCCTGTTGATTTAAATGGAAGTATAGAAGCTATTAAAAATGCTGTATCCAGTGATGAAAAAGGGTATTCAGAGTTTGAAATGGAACTGTTTCCAAAAGATAATGAAGATTTTAAAGATGGAAAGCTGAGTATGGGAGCATATGATTACAGTAATTTGAAACAATGCAGACTGAGATTCTATTTTCAGAAAATGAATAATCTGGAATATGCAGTTTCTCCAGAAGAGAGCGATATAAGCAGCAGATTTTTTGGTATACTTATTCATAAAGTACTGGAAGAGATAGTTAAAGGAATGTGGAAAGAGGTAATTTCAAAAGGAAATTTTGAAATTGATAACGTCTACATAACTGAAGTACTAAGCAGACATTTCTCATATAACAGAGCAAAAATACCAGTGCATATGGATAACTATTGCAGTGAGATAATGATACCAATAATAACTGCCAATATAGAAAAGTTTTTCAGCTATATAGAGGCAAAATATCAAAATGTAAAGATAAAGAGATTTCAAGGAGAAAAGGGAGTATATGAAACAAATCCATTTATAGATGGAGATATTCAGATATTTCTAAGAGGAGTAGCAGATCTGGTAATAGAAAGTGAAATTGGAAACGAAATCATAGACTACAAGACTGGAGGAGCTAACAAAGAACAGCTGGATTATTACAGCATAATTCTATATGAAGATGAAAAGAAAGCTCAAAAATATATTTTCAATGTATGGAAAGGAAATATAGAAGTACATGAAGAGATAAAACTTACAAAAGAGGGATTAAAAGAGGATATAATTGACTTCTTGAAAAGCAGTGAATATTCTCTGGCTGAAAAAACAGGAACATGCAGCAGCTGTGAATATATAAAAATATGTGGAAGGGGGAGATAATTGTGAAAAACAGACTGGTTTTAAAAGCAAGTGCTGGAACAGGAAAAACTTATCGTCTCTCTCTGGAATATGTAGGGGCATTATGCAGAGGTATAGATTTTAAAGATATACTTGTAATGACTTTTACTAAAAAGGCCACTGCTGAAATAAAAGAAAGGATACTTAAATTTCTTAAAGAACTGGAAGAAAATACAAAAGATGGAGAAAGTATAAAAGAAAATTTGAAGAAGATATATCCAGATATGGAATTTAACCATGAAAAAATATCTTCTATATACAGAGATCTGATTCAAAATAGAGATAAATTAAAAGTATATACTATTGACGCCTTTACCAATCTGATATTTAAAAAGGCGATAGCTCCATATTTAAAAATATATTCATATGAGATAATTGATGATGATGAAAATAGAAAAATCCTTATAAAAACATTTCAGAAGATATTTGATAATAAAGATGATTTCAGAGCTTTTAAAGGTTTTCTGGAGGATAATTCAGAAAAAGATATGGAAAATTATCTTACCCTTATAAAAAATCTGTTAAATGAAAGATGGAAAGTTATTGTGCTGGGAGAAAAGCTGAAAGAGAAAAGAAATGGACTGTCAGCAGAAAGCAACTGGAAATACATGGACAGAATAACTGAGATATTAGAGAGGGTATCTAAAATAAAGGATAAATCTTTGGAGGAGCTTTTTAAAACTTCACTGAAAAAATATCTCTTATGTAAGAATGAAGATGAAAAAGAGAGCTTCATACTTGAAAAAAATGGAGATATTCTGGAAAAAGAAGTATGGAATGGAGTAAAAGTAAAATCTAAAAAAGGTGATATAGATTCTGAGCTGGAAGATATGAAATATATCTATGGAGAGCTGAGAGACAACCTAGCTAAGACTATGTACAATAACAGCGTCATTCCTTATGAGGAAAAGCTTCTGTATATTTTAAATAGAATATATGAGGTTTATGATGATATAAAATTCAGAGAGAAAAGATTTACACATTCTGATATCAGCAGCTACACTTTTAAGTATATCAGAGATAAGGAATTGAATTTTATAAATGAAAATGGAGTGACAGATGAATTTTTTGAAATATTAGATGGAAAAATTGATACTATATTCATAGATGAGTTTCAAGATACAAGTATACTTCAATGGAAAATACTGAAAGATATAATTGATCAGACAAATAATGTAATATGTGTTGGAGATGAAAAGCAGAGTATCTACGGCTGGCGTGGAGGAGAGAAAAAACTCTTTGAAAATCTTGAAAAAATAATAGATGGAAAAGAGGAGAAACTTTTTACCTGCTTTAGAAGTGAAAAAAATATAGTGAGCTTTACGAATCTGATATTCTCAAATATTTCTAAAATGTCAGATAGGGAAGAATTTGGAGAAGAACCATGGAATTTCTATGAGGTAAATTCAAAGTCAGAAGATGTATCAGGCCATATAGAAGTATTGAGAAAAAAATCAGAGGAAGAAGCTACAGTAATAGATCAAATAATAAAAAGAATAAAAGATGATTTCAATGGAAATTATAGAGGAATAGGAATATTAGGAAGAACTAATAAAGAGCTGGATATGATAGCAGAAAAATTATCAGAAGCAGATATTCCATATGTTATAGACTCAAATTCCAATATAGTAGATTACAGGGGAATAAATGGACTTTTTTCTTTGATAAATTATCTTGTAAAAAATGATTATCTAGCACTTTTAGATTTTTTCAGGTCAGACTTGATGAATATAAGGGTAAAAGCTCTTAAATATCTGATAAAAAATAGAGAAGATGTAGAAAAATATCTCAATATGGAAGAGGCAGAAATTCTATTAGACAGTGTTGATCTTGAAGTATTGGAAATAGTGAGAGATATTAGAAAAGAATATCAGGAGAACAATGGAGAAACAAATTTTCTTACTTATGATATTTTGAAAAAAACTGGAATAGGTGGAAGATATAACAGTAAAAGCGATATTTCCAATATCTATTCTTTTTATAAAATAATAAAGAGCTATAAATATTTTGAGGAATTTATAGTTGAATTTGAAGATAAAAGAAACAGTGATAAATTTAAAAAGATGGTATTGGAAGATGATAACAGCGTCAATATTATGACAATACATAAATCTAAGGGATTGGAATTTGATACTCTGTTCTATTATTACAATCCTTCATCAAGAGGAAGTTCGAGAGGGAATATGAGATTCTTTCTGAAAATGGATAAAGAATACAATGAACCTGAAAGTTTTCTGATTACTCATGACAAATTCAAAAAAGTTATAAAATCTCTAGGAAGAGAGTATGACTATCTGGCTGATATAGAAATCAAAGAGAAGCATGAAGAGATAAATAACCTCTATGTAGCCCTTACAAGACCTAAAAATAATCTCTATATAGCAGTTGAAAATGATAAGGAAAATCTTTTTTCTGAAGCTCTTTTTATCAGTGAAGATAAAATAGAAGACAGCGATATTGTACTTATTAATAAAACTGAAAAGAAAATATCTAAGGAAAAGAAAAGAGAGTTTGTACTTGATTTATCAACTCCAGAGGCTGAATATAATAAGGCAGAAGAAAGCATGGAAAAAGAGAGAGAAAAAATATACTCTCATGCTCTTGGAAATGAGATAAAAAGAGTAAGAGGAACAACAGTGCATTTCTTCTTGGAAAATATTATACATGGAACTGATGAAGAGGTAGCTCTCTCAAAGGAACTTACTTTTTCAAAATTTGCTTCTGTCATAGGAGAAAATGCTATAAAAGAACTTTTGTCAGATGAGAATATAGAATATATTTTGAATAAAAATAGAGAGATTTTTTCTGATAAATGGGATTTCATATTTCCTGAATATGAAATATTTACAGAAGATAAGACATTTAGAATAGACAGACTTATGATAAAAATGCCAAATGAGGAAACTAAGGGAACAGTCTATATAGTTGACTATAAGACTGGGGAAACTGATGAAGAACAGATTGAGAACTATAAAGTCCTTGTAGAAAAACTATTAGAAGACAAAAAAATGCTGGATCAGTTTGAGATAATAACAGAATTTATAGAGTATAAATTGTAATAAAGAGGGAGCTGCAATATGATAATAGAGATGAAGGAACATAATCCACAGTGGGCTTTGATGTATGCTGATGAAGCTGAAAAAATAAAAGAAATACTTGGAGATGAACTTGCAGAGATATATCATATAGGAAGTACTTCTGTAGAGGGCTTAAAAGCAAAACCGGTAATAGATATAATGGGAGCAGTAAAAAATATTGATAATGTAGATCAGTATAATGATAAATTTATCAAGCTGGGATATGAACCTATGGGAGAGTATGGTATATCTAAAAGAAGATTTTTTAGAAAAGGTGGAGAAAAGAGAACTCATCATATTCATATATTTCAAATCACTGACAGAGAGAATATTGAGAGACATCTTGCAGTGAGAGATTATTTGAGAGAGCACTCAGAAGACGCAGCTGCATACGGAGAGCTGAAATCGGAGTTGGCACAAAAATATCCAAGAGATATAGAAGCTTACTGTGATGGGAAAGATTCCTTTGTAAAAAATTTAGAGAAAAAAGCTCTTGCATGGTATAGAAAGTAGAAATTTAAAGTTTTGACAAGGGAGGGTTTTATGAAAAATATATTAGTGGTTGTTGGAAGCGGAAGAAAAAATGGAAACACAGAACAATTAGCAGATTCTTTTATAAAAGGTGCTGAAGAAGCTGGACATCATGTGAAAAAAGTCTTCTTAGGAAACAAGACAATAAATGGATGTATAGGATGTAATGCCTGCCGTTATGGGAAACCATGTATACAGAAAGATGATTTTAATGAGATGATTCCTGATATAAAAAACTGTGATTTGCTGGTTTTTGCTTCTCCACTTTTTTTCTGGACAATTTCAGCTAAAATAAAAGCTTTTATTGAGCGTTTTTACTGCATTGCAGAAGAGGATCCAAATCCACCATTGGGAAGATATGAAAAATATCCTGTAAAAGACTGTGCACTGCTTATGACTTCAGCAGATAATTTCTTCTGGACATTTGAACAGGCGGCTTCATATTACCAGTTTACTTTAGTGAATTATATAGGATTTAAAGATAAGGGAATGGTCCTTGCAGGAGGATGCGGAAATACTAATGGCAAGCCTAAGATTAAAGAAACAGGGCATCTTTTAAGAGCATATGAATTTGGTAAAAGAATATATGAATAAAAAAAGAGAATGATTTATTCATTCTCTTTTTGCTTTATAATCTAATAGTTTAATTCTTTTAACACTGTATCAATCTCTTCACTTTTTTCCTGAGGAGCATTGATAAAAATAAACGTATTTTCTATTCTGGAAATAACCTTGTATTTTGCATTAGCTTTCAATGTAAATCTTGAAGTATTACCCATAGTTTTTTGAGTTTGAACACTCTTATTTCCCTTTGATTTTTCAAAAGTTTCTTTGTTAAGATTATAAGAGCTGACTGCTACATCTACATTTTCAACAACGAAAAATTCAATTTGATAACCATCTTTTCTAGCAATTAGCACATCTTTAATCGCTTTAGAAGGATATTGAGATGTAATATTTATTACTTCATATCCATTTTTTCCCATCTTACTTTCAAAATCTTCAACTGTCATAGCTTTTTTACTTCCACAGCCTATTAATGCAAAGATTAATATTGCTCCAATTAAAACTGAAATAATTTTTTTCATGAAATCCCCCTTGATAAGTTTTATAGTTAATTATATCATGGAATATTTGTGAGTTGTTAACTTATTTTGAAGGGAAAAAAGCTTTGAAGAAAAGATTGTAGAAATATTGAAAGAAATGGAGTAAAAAAAATTTAAATAAAAAAATAAGCTCCTTTACAAAAGTAAGAGGGAGCTTATTCTTTCTCTAATCAAGTTTTATATTTCAATTATATTATTTTATTATTCGTAAGTCAATATTTTTAGTCTCTAAGTGCCAACGGCATTAAAATATATCTGTAATCCTCTTTTCCTGTTTCAGTTATTTCAAACATAGAAGAAGAACCGCTTCCTTTAATAACTGGGTTATCTGAAATATTATCTATATATTCAGCAAGGAATTTACAGTTCAATGAAGATTTAAAATCTTCACCCTCTTTTATCATATTAACTTTTTGGTTAATTTTAGCTTTTCCAGAAAAAGCATTGATTAAAAGAGTTTTTCCTTTAAAATCAAATATAGCACCAAATTTAGCATCTACACTTGTCTTAGCCACTGTTATAACTCTTTTTAAAGCACTTTTTAGTTCATCTCTGTTAAATTCCATAACTTTACTAAAAGAATTATTAGCAAGAATACCTTTGAAATCAGGGAAAGGAAGAGCTATAGTCTTGCTTGAGAAATAAGCATTTTCCCAAGTAAGAATAACATTTTCTCCACTAAATCCGATAGTTACTTCTTTTTCTGAATCTTTTAAAAGTTTGCATATAACATTTATTGTATCCATAGGAATAGATATTTCTTTTTCTACATGACAGTTTTTATCAGCTTTCATATAAAGAAGTCTGTAAGAATCTGTAGATACAAGATTAATTTCATTTAATTTGAAAATAACTCTTACACAGTTTATTTGAATGTTATCATTTGTCAGAGAAGCTGCAAACTTAGATTTTTCAAGAAGTTTTACAAGTTCTCCTCCAGTTATAGCAAGAAGCTTGATAGGTGTAGTTTCAGTAATCACAGGGAAAGTTCCCTCTTCAAGTATTGAAAACTCTGCCTGATGTACTGTTATAAACCCATTGTTTAAGATAAATTCAATGTATTCTTCATCTAGCAATTTTATATATTCAAGAAGAAGAAATGGTTTTAAAACAAGGCTTCCCTCTTCTTTAACATCAGCTTCCACTTTTCTTATATGATCTACTTCCAGATTAGTTCCTACAAAAGTAATAAGATTATTTTCAGCTTTTATTTGTAATCCTGAAACAATAGGTTTTATAGGATTATCTTTTAATATATTTGTATATTCAGAAAGTATTGAAATCAATTCCTCTCTTTTTATAGAAAATTTCATTTGTGCCTCCAAAGGTATTTGTTAATCAGCAATCAATATTTCTTGCCAGTATTTATTCTGTAGGTCAAGAGTGTCATGAATATCTCTCAATACTTGAGTATTTTTTAGATCTTCTATTTGGAACAGAGGTTCTACTTCCATTAATTCTCTAGCAGGAACATTAATAGATGGTGTTTCTAATATATCTGCTAATTGAGCATATATTTCTGGTCTGTGGATAAATTCGATAAACTTGTAAGCATTCTCTTTATGAGGAGCATTGCTGAGAATAACAAATGAATCTACATAAGCAGTTCCGCCTTTTTCAGGAATAATGAAATCAACTTTTTTTCTTTCATCTGCATCAAGTTCTCTAAATATATTGTCAGGATATCCTTGTACTACCCAGAAATCACCACTGGCAAATCCTTTTCCAAAAGATTCAGAATCAAATTTAGCTATATTTTTTTTCCATCCTTTTACCATTTCAGCAGCATCAGCTATATCTTTTTCATTAGATGTAGTCTGATCTTTTCCATTCATAGCAAGAGCTGATGTCATAACTTCTCTCATATCATCTAAAAGAGTCATTCTTCCTTTTAAATCACTTCTGTTGTAAATAGAATAATCTCTTGGATAATCTTTTACATAGTCTTTATTAACTGCAATAACAGTAGCTCCCATTACATATGGAACTTCATAATCATTGTTTTTATCAAAATATTGAAGCTTTTCAAGTACCAAAGGATCTATATTTTTTAATGTAGATAATTTACTTTTATCAAGTTTGTCTATCATTTTTTCTTTCATCATAATTTCAGTATAGTCAGCTGATGGAAGTACGATATCATATCCAGCTCCACCTGCTTTCAGTTTTGTAAACATTTCCTCATTAGAAGAATAGATGTCTTCAATAACTTTTATACCAGTTTCTTTTTCAAATGCCTGATAAGTTTCCTTTGGAATATAATCAGCCCATCCATAGATGTATAAAGTATTTTCATCTTTGCTGCTCTTTCCACAAGAAATCAAAGTGAAAGCCAAAGTTAATAGTAATAGTATTTTTTTCATTTATCAATCCTCCTAAGTTCATAATCTTTTAATATTTTAATATAGAATAGACATTAAGTCAATTAAATTTCATATTAGTGGTAGAGAGAAATTTCAGTTAAAATCTTTGAAATGTCCTCAGCAAAGTATGTTTTTGGTTTAACTTTAAGTGCCATATTTTCCAGATAAATAAAAGATTTAACAACTGGATATATTTCATTGTTGAAAACCATTCCATATTTCATTCCTGTTTTAAAAGAACGCATTATATTTTTACTCATGCTGTCTTTTTGCAGATAACTTCCTTTTGAATTTTTGAAGATATTATTAATTTCTACAGTCAATATATTCATTTTTTCAGGATTAATTTTTATTTCTGCCATATTGTTTAAAATATTTGGTATTTCAGAATAATTATATTTAGAAATAGCCGAAAGAAGTTTAAATAGATTTGTTCTTGTTTCATCTTTTACTGAAGAAAGAACATTACAGTCTTGGAAATATATATAACCGTCACTTCCGAGAATGATATTTCCCATATGGAGATTATTGTGGAAAGTACCTATTTTTAAAATAAAGAAAAGCTGGATTCTTATTACTTCTAAAACATCTTTATAGCTGAGCCTTCTATTTTCAAGCATTTGATAAAAATATGTTCCATATGTATATTTGCTCACCAGCATAATATCTGATGTAAGATAAGCATATATAGAGGGAAATCTTAGCCTTGCAAAACCTTTGTAATCACTATATTGAGAAAGATAATCTTTTAAAAGTTCTGTACTTTTTATTTCGTTGTTAAGATTAAGCTTCTGTTCTGTCACTTTTTTTAGATTTTCCATTATTTCAACTGTTTTGTATTTTCTGTTGAATCCAGGATAGAACCATGAGAAAAATCTTAATTCTTTTTCCAGAGAAATAACTTTTTTTGTAAAATTCTTTTTAGCATTTTCATTAACAGCCTTTATAGTAATCTCTATACCGTTTTTCAGGCATCCTTTGAAAAGATAATTTATATCTGAATAAGAATATGAGTCATTGTCATAATATTCCATCTGTGACAGAAGAGGACTTTTTTTAGGAAGCAGAGTCAAAAGGTGTCTGTCTTCTTTTTCAGTGTCAGATGTTTGAAATCCAGAAAGATAAATACATTTTTCTATATCTATGACATCAAATCTTGAAGAATATTCCTGAGCTATTCGAATACCCAGTATTCCAAGTTTTGTAATGATATTTGGGTTAGGAAGTTTTCTAGAGTGGAAAGACGAAACTAACCTTATGAAATTTAGCAAAAGCATACTAATTTCCTCCTTAGTGTAATACAATATTTGTACAACTAATTATAGCTCATATTTTGTTTAAAGTAAATATTAAGAAGGAGAAGGGGTATAAATTAAAGTCCTAATTTTGAATAAATTATGATATAATTACTGTAGGAAAATTTTAAAAAATAATCAAAAGAGTTTTAGGAGGAACAGTGGACTACATTAACAGTCTGGAAAATAATACAATAAAAAAAATAAAGAAACTTAAAATAAAAAAATACAGGGAAGAGGAACAACTTTTTATAGCAGAAGGAAGAAAATTTCTTGATTTTACTTTTGAACCTGAAATAATAGTTTTCAGAGAAAATTATGAAATAGCTGGAGAGATAGAGGAAAAATTAGAAAAATTTCAATGTAGGAAGATAATTGTCTCAGAAAAAGTTTTTGGACAGCTTACTTCTCAGGAAAATTCACAGGGAGTAATAGTAGTCTATCCATATATTAAGGGCTCGCTGGAAAAATTACAGAAGAATATAGTGGTTCTTGATAAAATAGGAGATCCCGGAAATCTGGGAACTATTATAAGAGTAGCTGATGCAGCTGGATTTAAAGATATAATTCTGACAAAGGGAAGTGTAGACTGCTATAATGAAAAAGTTGTGAGAAGCAGTATGGGTTCTATTCTCAATATGAATATACTTTATATGGAAGAAGAGGAGCTTATCACTTTTCTAAAAAGAGAAGGCTATAAGATAGAAGTTACAGCATTGGATAAAGATTCTGTTTCTTATACTGAAATGAAGCTTACAGAGAGAAATGCAATAGTATTTGGAAGTGAAGGAGATGGGGTATCTCAGAATTTCCTGAAAATGTGTGATGAAAAAATAATAATACCAATCTATGGAATAGCAGAATCTTTGAATGTAGCTATGGCGTGTGGGATAATTTTATATAAGACTAAGGAGATACTGGGGGAATAGAGGATGACTAAGTACAAACATTTAGAGAAAAGAGAACTTTTTAGAAATAATCATATTACAGTTTATAGTGAAAAATTGCAGCTTCCCAATGAAAAAATTGTAGACTGGACATTTACAGGGAAAAAGGAAGCAGTAGGAATAGTGGCATCTTTTGATGATGATACAATACTTATGGTAAAGCAGTACAGACCAGCAGTAAAAAAAGTTACTATGGAGATACCAGCAGGACTGGTAGAAGAGGGAGAAGATCCTCAAGAGGCAGCTTTAAGAGAGCTGGAAGAGGAAACTGGATATAAGGCTGGAAAAATAGAAAAAATGTGTGAATTTTACAACAGCCCTGGAATAACAGATGGAAAGTTTTATATTTATTATGCTGAAGAATTAAAAAAAACTCACCAGCACCTAGATGATGATGAGTTTTTAGAAGTTGAAAGAATACCTATAAAAGATATTAATATAACAAATCTCTCAGATGCCAAAACAATGCTGGCAGTGAGCTTTATAAATCACAAGAGACGTTAAGCTTTTTTCTGATTGTGTTTGAATGTATGGTAGGCAATACCTATAATTATAGCTCCACCTAGAAGGCTCAGCATATCAGGTATTTCATGGAAGAATATAAATCCTAGTATAATACCAAAAACAATAGCTGAATAATTATAAATAGATACCTCTGTAGCTTTTGAATACTTATAGGCGTAAGTTATACCAAATTGACCTACAGAAGCAAAGAGCCCGGTAGCTAATAAAAGCATAAGCTGAGTTGAATCAGGGACAATATAGTCATTAAGAACAAATGGAAGAGTTCCCAGCACTGATACAATAGAAAAATAAAATACAATAGTATCAGGACTTTCCTTATCCTTCAGATATCTAAGGAGGGTATAGGCAATTCCAGCAGCAGCGGCAGATAACAGCCCAGCAATACTTGGAATTATACTCAGAGAAAATTCAGGTTTTATAACCAGTAATGCTCCGCCAAATGTGATAAATATACCAATGATCTGCTCTTTATCTATTTTTTCTTTTAAAAAGAGGCAGGCCATAATAGTGACAAATATTGGTGACAGCTTTCCAAGCATAGTGGAATCAGCAAGAGTCAGATGACTTATAGCATAGAAGTTAAGTATAACTCCAGCAAGTCCAAATCCTGCTCTCGCAAGAAGAGCCAACTGATTTTTTCTTTGTCCAAAAACAGGAGCAGAGGATTTCTTAATCAGATAAAATGCTATAACAAGGCTCACCAGATTTCTAAAAAACACTTTTTCAAATAATGGAATATCTTTGAGGTATTTTACAGTAACACTCATAAATGTAAATCCTAAAGCGGATATAAGCATGGATAATACGGCTTTGGTTTTGTTTGACATAGTTAAACATCCTTTCTATAAATAAATTTAAGATTAAAGGGGGAAGATTTTGAAAAAATTATCATTCTTTGTAATACTGACAATATTATTTTCAGGATGTATGTTTTCCCGAGCAGAGATTAGGAGAGATGAAAAAATCTCTAGATATTTTACAATGGGAGAGGCAGTAGATAGTGCCAGTGCCAAAAAATACGGGATAGATAATACACCTTCAAAACAGCAGGCAGCTAATATAAGATATACAGCTGTAAGGCTGGATAAATTTAGAAAACTGCTGGGAAGACCAATTCAGGTAAGCAGCTGGTATAGAAGCAGCCGTGTGAATAGGAGAGTAGGCGGCTCAGATAGTTCTGCTCATCAAAGTGGACTTGCTGTTGATATAATGTTGAAAAAAGGTTCAGCATACAAAGAGTTTCAAAAAGTAATGAAATCTTCATTAAGTTATGACCAATTAATATATTACCCTAAAAGAGGACATTTGCATATAGGTTTTCGAAAAAATATGAAAAAAGAAAGACAGCAAGTAATGATAAAATAGGAGAAAAGATGAGAATAGAAGAGATATTAGAGAAAGAAAAATTAACTAGAGACGACTTGATTACTCTTATGAAAATAACTGATTCTAAAGAATTGGATATGCTTTATAAAAAAGCTTATGAAGTAAAAACAGAAGAGGTAGGAAGAAAAGTTTATTATAGAGGACTTATAGAAATAAGTAATATATGTATAAAAAACTGTAATTATTGTGGAATAAGAAAAGGAAACTGTAAAACTGAAAGATTTTCTATGTCTAAAGAAGAGATAATGAAGGGTGTAAAATGGATTTATGAAAATAATTATGGTTCATTGGCACTTCAATCTGGAGAGAGACAGGATGATGAATTTACTGATTTTATAGAAGATATAATAAAAGAGATAAAAAAGCTTTCTAACGGGAGGCTGGGGATAACTCTTTCACTGGGAGAGCAGTCTTATGAAACATATAAAAGATGGTTTGATGCAGGAGCACATAGATATCTGTTGAGAATTGAAAGTACAAATGAGGAGCTGTTTAAGAAGCTTCATCCTCAAGATGGGAAACATACTTTTGAGGTTAGAAAAAAATGTTTAGAATATTTAAGAAATATAGGATATCAAGTAGGAACAGGAGTTATGATAGGACTTCCAGGTCAAACTGAAGAGGATTTAGTAGATGATATTCTTTTTTACAGAGATATGAAAATAGATATGATAGGAATGGGACCATATATAATTCACAAGGACACACCATTGGGGCAGGAATGGGAACATATAGTGCTTCCTAAAGAAAAAAGAGTGGAACTTGGATTGAAAATGATAGCTATAACAAGAATATTCCTAAGAGATGTAAATATAGCAGCTACTACAGCATTGCAGGGCTTGGACTCACATGGAAGGGAAAAGGGGCTTCTGGCAGGTGCTAATATACTTATGCCGACTGCTACATTAGAGGAGCATAAGAAAAAATATCTTCTTTATGATGATAAGCCCGGTATAGAAGACAGTGTTGAAAAATGCAGAGATGACATGGATATGAAAGTAAAATCTATTGGTGATGAAATAGTATATGGAGAATGGGGAGACTCGCTTCATTTTAAAAGAAAGAAAAAATAAAAGCAAAAAATAAAAGTATAGCTAAAATAAAAAATGAAATTATGTGAGATAAAAAAGTGAAATAAACAAAAAAAGAAGCTGGGTCTTAGGATCCAGCTTCTTAAAAATAAAGATTAATTCATTTTGTCTGTTAAAGTTTTTCCAGCTTTGAATTTTACAGTCTTCTTAGCTTCTATTTTGATTTCTTCACCAGTTTTAGGGTTTCTTCCCATTCTTTCAGCTTTTTGAACTACTTCAAATTTTCCCCATCCAATAAAGTTTAATTCATCACCAGATTTTAGTACTTCTTCGATCTCTGTTAAAATAGCGTCAACTTTTCTTTCTGATTCAGCTTTAGAAACAAATATCCCTTTTTCAAATAAAGCTTTTGCAAAATCCTTTTTTGTCATTATAAATTTCCTCCTAAAATAAAACTAAAAAAATACAAGTTCCTAATTTATATCATATAATCCAGATATTTTCAAATTTTTTTTATAATTTTTTAAAATATTTCTTTTGATATTTTTAAAAAACATAGTAGAATATAGTCAGCGATAAATAAAATATAAGATTTCAGAAAAGAGAGAGGTAAAAGAATGATGAAGAAAAAATGTTTGGTGCTATTTCTGATGTCAATAATTTTTTTCTCATGCAGCCGTGTTAATTACAAAATAGATGATAAATCTTATCAGGCTAAAGGGAAAGACAGTAGAATAAAATATATTGTTCTGCATTATACAGCAACGAATGATGAGGTGGGGATAAGAGCTTTAACTGGCCCAAATGTCAGTTCTCATTATTTAATAACTTCTAAAGCAGAAGATCCAACATATGCTTTAGTCCCTCACAATGAGAGAGCATGGCATGCTGGAGTGAGTGAATTTGCTGGAAGAAGCAATATTAATGATACATCTATTGGTATAGAAATAGTAAACATTGGAATAAAAGCTATTCCAGGTGCACCAAAATACGATGGATTTTTCAGACCATATGACGAGTATGTAGATTTTGATGATGCACAGATAGAAAAAGCAGCAGCCCTATTAAAAGTTTTAATAAAAGAATATAATATAAAACCAAAATTTATTGTGGGACATTCAGATGTAGCCCCACTAAGAAAAATTGATCCAGGTCCGAAATTTCCTTGGGAAAGACTGTACAAAGAATATAATATAGGGGCATGGTATGATGAAAGCGATAAAATCTTCTTTATGAATCAGACTTTATTTGATGTAACTCCTGTACATGAAATAAAAGATGAACTTAGAAAATATGGTTATAAAATCAACACTACTGATGAATGGGATGAAGAAAGCAAAAGGGTAGTATACAACTTTAAAGCACACTTTAATCCAAAAATGTTAAGTGAAGAAATGGACTTAGAAAGCTTTGCTATTTTGAAAGCTCTGAACAAGAAATATAAATAAGTGAGTTAAGAATTGTATGAAAGTATATAAATAAGCAACTTTTTTAAAAAAATTTGCTTGTATAAAATGCTAATTAGTGGTAAAATAGAGCCGTAGTAAAACCTTAATTTATAAATTAAACACTAAGTTTTTAACACTTTTCAAAAATTTTAGGGTTTGTTTGTTCTTAATGGTTTTAATTTTCTTAAAATTTTTGGAGGTGCTTTAAATGCTAAAAGGAACTGTAAAATGGTTTAACAAAGACAAAGGGTTTGGATTTATTTCTGGTGAGGATGGAAACGATTATTTCGTACACTATTCTAACATCAACTCAAAAGGATTTAGATCTTTAGAAGAAGGACAAGCTGTAACTTTCGAAGTTACTGAAGGAAACAAAGGTCCAGTTGCTTCTAATGTAACTGTAGCATAGTTTAAATTTGCTGAAAAAATTTGTAGGGTACCAGCAGGTGCCCTATTTTTTCTTGGTGGGAATGATTAATGGAGGGATAAAATGAAAAAAGGATATAATAAAAAAGAAAAAAAATCTCATACTTTTATCATTAATACAGCAGTAAAAATATTTCTGTTTCCACTTTTTATTTTTGGCATCCTGTTAAGAGAGTATGATAGAATATTTAAGAAAAGTAAAATTAAGAAAAGAACGGAAGGATTATGGTATTAAAGATATAAGAAATATCTTTACAAAATACTATGTTTATGATAAAATAAAATTCTTGTGTGCACAGGTGGCGGAATGGTAGACGCGTAAGGTTGAGGTCCTTATTGGTAGTTTTCCAGTGAGAGTTCAAGTCTCTTCCTGTGCACCATGTATATTCACACTAAAAAAAATATTTTATATAAATAAAAAACTAGCAGATAACTTTAAGTTTTAGATTTGGATGAATATGAATAATTGAATAGTAAGATTAAGGAGAAATTAAATTTTCTCCTTTTTATTTTATAAAATAAAAAATAGGTTGATAAAAAGACTGTGTAAAGATATTTAATATGTTGATAGAGAAATTATTTAGAAGTAAGTTTACTTTTTTAGTTGCTTTTTTATGGTATAATAAAAAATAAAAACATCTTTGGAGAACCTGATTTATGAAAAAATAGCAATAGCATTAATTACAGTGTTTATAATATTGGGGTGTGGTAAAGTAAGAGAGGAAGATTCAGAAAATTAGAAAAAGCTGGATTTGAATTATTTGAAAAGAGAACTCCAATAAGTCATAAACAGTATAATATGATTAGTGACAGTTATTTTTATTATCGTAAATATTGTTAAACTTTATTTTAATTAAATATCTAAAAAATAAGAGTTTAATTTTAAAGGATGAAAAATCAAAATATTACAAAAAGACAATTATTGTTGACATAAAGTTATCAATGATTGGTTGCATGTAAAGTAATAGTTATGGTAGAATGAGACATAATTACAGAACTTTATTACAAAAATTTAAAGGAGTGTATATCAGCAATGAAAAGAATAGTATTGATTTCAGGTATTATTATTTCTAGTTTTACTTATGGATAGAGATTCAGCAAGGGTTGAAGGAATTTCCTTTGATATGTAAAGTAATATTAGCAAAGAAAAACAATTAGAAAAGTACATGAATTTAAAATTTTAAACAAAGTGAGGCTTTATGAAGATGGAAAAAAATAAACTGTTTATAATACCTGTTGTAATTTTATTATGTATAGCTGCTGTAGCCTATTATAATAGATACACATTTTATCAATTTTTACCTGCTCAACTTGATGATAATTATAGTACTGTAAATGGAATTATGATGAATGGTAAAGATCAAATACCATTTACTGGAAGACTTAAAACAGATTTGGGAAATCGAATTGAAATTTATTCGTATAAAGATGGAAAACTGGATGGACTTAATGTTGTCTACCAAAATGGCAAAATTAAAGAAATAGGACATTGGAAAGATGGTATGCAAAATGGAGTATTTAAACTTTATACAGAAAAAGGAATTCTAGTTGATGAGGCAACATTTAAAAATGAAAAAAGAGATGGAATTACTAAACAATATTATGATGATACTGGGAATATAAAAGTAGAGGTATATTATAGTGAAGGTGTTTTAAATGGACTGGCAAAGGAATATTATCAAAATAAAAAGCTGTATCGAGAAATTATTTATAGTTATGGAAAAAGAGAAGGATTAACTAAGGAATATTATGAAAACGGCAAGACAAAAATAGAGATGTATTATGAGCTAGATGTGCCAAATGGTTCATATAAAATGTATGATATTAATGGGCAGATTCAACTGGAAGGAAGATTTGAAAATGGGGAATTTGTTCCTGAATCTAATGAAGAAATAAGTATAGAAGAAATTAGAAATGAGTGATTCATTTGGTTCTTTTTGAATTTTCTGATATAATATCTTGAAATATATTTTAGTAAGAAAAAACTATATATAAATATATTAAATGCATGGTCGTTATATTCCAAATTTTATTATATTTAGACTAAATAAAAAAGGGGAGAGATTAATGAAAAAACAAGTTATGCTTGGAAGCATAGGAGCTATACTAATATTAGTATTTTTTATGGCATTTACATCATTCTATACAGTAAAAACTGGTGAAGTAGCAATTATTTCCAGTTGGGGAAAAATCACAAGAATTGACAGAGAAGGGTTGAATTTTAAAATACCTGTTGTTCAAACAAAAGAAATGCTTGTAACAAGAGATAAAATATATAGTTTTGACAACATGTCAGTAAGTACTAAAGATATGCAGTCAATAGTTTTAGATCTTACTGTGCAAAGTGCAGTTTCTGATCCTGAAAAACTTTATAGATCATTTAGAGGAATGCATGAAATGAGTTTTATTATACCAAGAACAAAAGAAGTGGTACAAGCATCAATCAGTAAATATACTATTGAAGAGTTTGTTTCAAAAAGACAGGAGTTAAGCAAAATAATATATGAAGATCTGAAAGATGATTTTAATGCTTATGGATTATCTGTATCAAATGTTTCTATAACAAATCATGATTTTTCAGTAGAATATGAAAAAGCTATTGAGGCTAAAAAAGTTGCTGAACAGGAAGTAGAAAGAACTAGATTTGAGCAGGAAAAATTCAGAGTAGAGGCAGAGAATCAAGTATTATTGGCTGAGTATAAGTTAAAAGAAAAAGAACTTCAAGCAAAAGCCAATCAGGTGGAAGCTGAATCATTGTCACCAATGCTGCTAAAAAAACTGACTATAGAAAAATGGAATGGAAAACTTCCACAGGTAAGTGGTGGGGATAATGCTCCAATAATAAGATTAAATGATTAATATGAAGAGTAAGGAAAACAGATAAATAATATTTTGAGATGACATACTTTAATAAAATTTAGATTTTATAAAAAATCAGAATAATAAAATTAAAGATAAAAACATAACATTGAAAATGAAAGAAAGTAGTAAAATCAGAAACCATTTCTATAATTTTTATTAAAAAAACAAATATTATGATATAATAAATTGTATATTAATACAAAAGAAATGGTAAAATATATTATTTTAAAAGAATAAAGTATATTTTTTCCAATTAAAATAGGGGGAAAGGGAAAATATGCCGAAATTGATTCTGGGTATAGTGGTAATGTTATGTAGTTATGTTGGATATAAAAGTAAGAAAATACATATACAATTAATTTCTCTTTTTCTTATTATTCTGGCAATACTTTATAGAATCTACAGGTAGAAAGCACTGATTTATCCTTTCACTAAAAATAAGACTGCAAATAATTAAAGACATCTTTGGGGAGGAAGCTTATGAAATGTGAAAAGTGTAATAATCTGGTTAAAAGGACTTTAGCAGATAATTGCATCAGCAGGTTTAAATTCTATAAGACAGTTGCATATTATTGTGATCACTGTGATAAAATATATATTCTGGAAAAATATAAAGATGTCATAACCGAGAATAAGTATGATGGGGAATTAGAGTGGCTGAGAGATCAGAATCCATATTTGAATAAATGATATAGATAAAATAAAAATAAAGGAACAGGAAAATATTTCCCTGTTCCTTTTATTCTGTCAAAGCTTCTTTGATGGAATCAAGAAGTTCTAAAAGTCTTTTTTCCTCAGAATCTGCTATTTCTTTTTGAGAAGTATGTATATAGAAAGCACCCATTTCACTATTGGATATATAGGAAGCGTGAGATTTCAAATATCCTTCCATCTCTTCAAATGACATAGTAGTAAGAGTTTTAGCAGTAATTTCTTCTCTCCCTTCTAAAATTATTCTGTCATTAGTCAATAAATATGCTTTTTCAACAGTAGCTAAGCATTTGCTGTGTTTATAGGCAATAAACCCTCCAAACATATTTTCTATTTCAGTGAAAAATTTAAAATTCCCTACCCACATTTTTTTAACTACACCAGAAATTTCTTTTGATGAATCCTTCATAAATACCTCCCATTTGATATTCTTCAGCTGCATTATTTATTATACACTTATTTTGTAAATAAATCAAAAAAGGATAAAAATTTAATTGAAGGTAGGTATATATTCAGTGGTGTAAAAGAATAATATAAATTTTAAAAGTTATCTTTAAAAAACAAAAACCAGGAGAAGATTTTCTGCCTGGCTTCATAAATTATACAGCATCATATTCATTAGTAAAAGTTTTAAGTTTTTTCTTTATTCTCTGAATAGCATTATCTACTGATTTAGGGTCTCTTCCTGTTTTATCAGCAATTTCCATGTATGTCATTTCAATAAGCATATAATCAAAAATTTCATTCTCCATTTTACTTAAATTTGTTTTTAAATATTTTTTTAGAGCTCTAAATTTTTCCTTGCTTAAATAAATTTCTTCAGGATTGTAAAAATTAAATGATTTGCTTGAATATGCAGGTGCTGCATTATAATCATAGGAATTTTCATTATTGTTTACAGCCATATTTAAAATTTTATATTTTCCACTATTAGAACTTTTTATTGCAGTGATCAACTGTCTTTTTATACATAGAATAGCAAAAGTTTTAAAAGAAGCCTGTCTGTCTGCTTCGTAGCCATTTATAGCTTTTAAAAGACCAATCATTGCCTCTTGAAGTACATCATCTTTATCTCCTCCATAAAAGAAATATTTTTTAGTTTTTAGAAGCATTATCCCTTGAAATGATTTGAAAATTTTCTGAATAGCTTCCTCACTACCTGCTTTTGCCTCTTTAATCAAATGTAAACTTACCATAAAGACCACCTCCATAAATTTAAAGGTAAATCTCCCCCAGTTATATAATATAAAAACAATATTAAAAAGGATTCTCTTAGTATATTATATTACATAAAAGCAAAAAAAGCAAATTATTAGACAAAATAAAAAATTTTTAATGTATACAATTTTGAACAAAATTAAATGGAAAATATATTTTAGAATTTGATATTATTCTTTAAAAAACAAAATTTCATTATTTCTAACGATTAAAAATATATCCAGAAATAATAAAAAGGACAGTAGATATAATTCCATTGAGTATAGCATAGGGAACCTGAGTTTTAATATGGTCTATATGATCAGCACCAGCAGCCATAGAGGAAAGTACAGATATATCAGATACAGGTGAACAGCTTCCTCCCATAAGAGCTCCCGATATAACAGAAGATACAGTGAGTACCATATGACTTCCTGTGACAGATGACATTTGAAGTCCAACAGGCATCATAAGAGCAAAAGTTCCCCATGAAGTACCAGTGGCGAAAGATATAACAGCTGAAAGAATAAAGATGACAGTAGGCTCAAATATTCTGTGAATTCTTCCATTGATAAGAGCAGCAAAATATTTACCAATGTTAAGCTGTGAAGCTACCTCTCCAATAGTGAAGCTCATAGCTAGAAGTATGATGACAGGAACCATATTTTCAGCTCCTTTGTAAAAATAAGCCATATATTCCTTACCACTCATTATTTTTTTTACAACTATATAATAGAACGCAGTACAGATAAGGGCAGCAGAAACAGCCCAATACACTGAAATAGAACCTGAACCATGAATCATATTTCCATTTCCAGTTACATAAAGTCCAACAGGCATCATTAAAATAACAACCAAAAGAGGTAATACCATATTCATAAAATCAGGCTTCATGCTTTTTCTCATTAAATTTTGGCTTCCACTGGTATCAATGAGGGGAGTTCCTTCATCTCTCACAAGTTTTCCTGTAGTTTTAGCTCTGTCAGAAGCTTTTTTCATAGGTCCCCAGTGTTTTCCTATAAAAATATAAAAAAGAAGTGTCAGCAAAGTTACCCATGGATAGAAGTTAAAGGGAATACTTTTTATTAATATTTCAGAAGGATTTCCACTGATAGTACCAGCAGCTATCTGCACTCCAATTATACCAATGAGAGTCGCCCCCCATCCATTGAAAGGAAAGAGTCCGCAGATTGATGTACATACAGATGTACTTTCATAAGAAAGTTCTTCACTGGAAATTTTATATTTATCAGAAAAGGCCTTGGCAATAGTACCAGAAACCAGAATATTAATAGATGATTCAAAAAATAAAACTAATCCTATCAGGTACGATAGGAAAAGAGCATGTTTTTTATTTTTAACGACTGAAGTTTTTTCAGTAAGGGAGTGAACTACTCCGTTTACACCTCCAGAAGCCTGTAAAAGTATAACAAGTGCTCCAGCAAGGAGGGAAAAAGCAATTACTTCAGCATTTCCTCTTACCTGTGTCATAATATCAGTCATACTTTTAACAAAAGCAGCAAAGATATTTCCATTGGTTAAGATTATATTTCCTAGTATAATTCCTGCAAAAAGTGAAACTAAAGTCTCTCTAGTAATTATTGTAAGAACTGCTGCAACTATTACTGGCAGTACATTTAAAAAACCATGATCCATAATCTTTCCCCCTAAAAGAACATTATTAATTCAATAATACACGTTTTCTTTTAAATATACAAGTAAATCATTTATATTATAAAAAATAATATATTGTATACGAAACAAGAAGGATATACTGAATGTATAGAATGGATAAAGATATGAAATAAATTATAAAAAAAGGAGACTGCAAGCAGAAATATAATTCAGCTTTTAGTCATCCTTATGTTAAATATTTATTTAATAATTTTTTCTACCTTACCATTTTTGAATATAGCTTCGTTAGTAATTTTACCGTCTCTTGAATATTTTCTGAATAGCCCGTCAAACTGGTTGTCTACAAAAGTATATTCTCCTTCCAGTTGCCCGTTGTCATAATAAATCTTTGAAACACCATTGATTTTATCTTCAACAAAATTAACGATATTTTTTACTTGTCCATTTTCATAATAAATTTTTGATTCTCCATGAGCTTTACCATTTTTATAATTATATTCACTTTCTAGTTTGCCGCTTTCATAGTATGCTTTTACCAATCCATTGTATTCACCATCAAGATAATTATTTTCTTCTTTTAGATTACCGTTTTCATAATATACTTTTCCTTCTCCCTGAAGTACATCATCAATGTAATTTTCTAAGTATTGCAACTGTCCATTAGGATAGTAGTATTCAATAGGACCATTTCTTTTATCTTCTTTAAAATTTACAAGACTTCTTAATTGACCATCTAAATAATAGATTTTTGAAACACCATCAATTTTATCATTAACATAAGAAGATTCATTTTCCAGCTGTCCATTTTCAAAATATATTTTAGCTTCTCCATTTAATTGACCATCTTTAAATGTTCCTTCGAAAGCTACCTGCCCATTAGGGAAATATTCTTTTACAATACCTTCATACTTTCCATCTTTAAAATTTTCTTCAGATCTTATTTTACCATCTTCATATTTATCAGTTAGTTTTCCAGTAAAAGGTTTTTTCTCATTAATAATATAAACTATTCCATCTCTCATATCTTTTTTAGAAGCATCAACATCTCTTTTTCCAATATTACAGCTGATCATTAAGATAAAAAGAGAAAAAATTATTATAATTTTCTTCATAAATAAGTCTCCTTTGTTTTCTTACTATTATATCATACAAAAATAGTTTAGAGGGAGATTTTAAAAGATATGGAAATTATTTTCTTGAATTATAGACGGCAATTTGTTCATTAAAAATTAAAAAAAATTATATAATTTGATTTTATGGTATAAATAGTATATTATAGAAGGTAAGAATATTCATAAAGCATAAAAAGGAGGAGATTTTGTGGAAAATTTTAAGATAGTACTTTTGTTAAAATTGATAAGTGGAGCAGAATACAATACAGAGGCCTCAAAATTATTGCTGAATAAATATGAAATTAATGAAGAAAATTATTTGAAAATAGCACTAAAAGAAGACTACATAAAAATATATGACATACAGCAAGGAACAGTGAAAGAACTTAAAGAAATATTGAAAAATGCAGGTCTGGTACAAACTGGCAATAAAGAAATGCTTATCCAAAGAGTTACTGAAAATATAGGTGAAGATGAACTTAAAAAGTATTTTGGAAATGATAAGTATAAACTAACTCCATTGGGAAGAAAATTTCTAAAGGATAATATCGAAGAGTTAGAAGAGGTATTAGCTGGGAATGGAGAAAAGGGAAATAAAGAAGCTGTTGAAGAAATTCTAGTTGAAGAGAAAATCGAAGAAACTCCAATAGAAGCTGTAGAAAAGGTTGAAGTTGAAGAGGAAATAATAGAAGAAGCTCCAACAGAGATTATAAAAGAGACAGAGATAAAAGAGGAAACAGTAAAAGGAACAGAAGAAATCAAAGTAGAAGTTAAAGAAGCGATAAAAGAAGAAGTTAAAGAAAAAACAGAAGAAAAAGCAATAAAAGAAGAAAAGATAGTTGAACATAAAGATAAATTTGCTAATAATTATATAATAGCAGGGATTATAATTATTGTAGCAGTAGTATGTATAAATATGTTTCTATAATAATTAAAAATGAAAAAATGATATTTAAAGTGAAAAGCCTCTTAGATTAATTCTAAGAGTTTTTTTATTTTAATGTATAAAGCTAATTTACAGTAACGGCTATTTTGAAACGTAAAGAAAATGTAAATGATTTTTGCTTTTTATGAGAAAATTTCTCAAAATATTGTAATACTATATAATATATGATATCATATATTATATAGTGATGAGAAAAAGGAGGAAGATATGTTGATTCAATTTAGTTTTAAAAATTTCAAATCTTTTAGAGATGAAGTAACTCTTGATATGACAGCTTCTTCAATTAAGGAATATTCTGATAAAATAATTGAAGATAATGGAAATAAATATTTAAAAATTACAGCTATTTATGGAGCAAATGCAAGTGGAAAATCAAATGTAATAGAAGCTTTTTCTCATATGAAAAATATTATAATGAATTCATTTAATTCAGAAGCTAAATGGCAAAATATTCCTTTAAAAAGATTTGCTTTTAATGAAAAAAGTAAAAATTCTGAAAGTATGTTTGAAGTATTTTTTAAAAACAATAATGAGGTTTATCAATATGGTTTTGAATTAGATAGTTCTAAGATAAGAGAAGAATGGCTATATAAGAAAAAAAGTAATAAATCTGAAAAATTTGAATTATTATTTGCTAGAGAAAATGATAAATTTGAATTGTCTAATGGATTAAAAATCTATTCTGAAATGTTGAATGGCATTTCAGAAAAAACATTAATTTTATCGTTTTTAGCTAATATAAAAATAGAAGATATAAAAAATGTTTATGATTGGTTTAAAGAAACTAAAGTTTTAAATTTAGGTGATCCCTTTATTGATACAATAAGGTCTTCTTTTCTACCAGCCGAATTACTAAAAAATAATTTAGAAGAAAGAGATAATTTTAATAAATTTTTAGCTGATATAGATGTTGGAATAAAAGATATAAAAATAGAAGAAGAGGTAACAGAAGAAAAGAAAAGATATAAAGCTTTTTCTATGCATTTAAATAATGATACTCAAAAGGAGGAGTATCTTCCTTTGAAAGAGGAATCAGATGGAACATTAAAAATGATTTCTCTCTATTCAGATTTAAAAAAATGTTTAAACAATGGAGGAACTATTTTTATAGATGAACTTGATGCTAAATTGCACCCTCTTTTAAGTAAATATATAGTTCAAATATTTCATAATAAAAATACAAATCCTAAAGACGCTCAATTAATTTACACTACACATGATGTTATAAATTTGAAAAAAGAAAATTTTAGAAGAGATGAAATATGGTTTGTAGAAAAGAACAAGGAAAATGTTTCAGAGCTTTATTCATTGGTAGAGTATAAAGTTGAAAATACAAAGGTTAGAAATGATGCCAGCTATGATAAAGACTATTTGTTAGGAAAATATGGAGCACTGCCGATTTTAAAAGAGTTTGAAGTTGGTGAAAAATAATGGGATTTGACAACTTGCATAAAAAAAGACAAGGAAATTTAAAAAAGAGAAAAGAAAATATTAAAGAAGTAGAGCCACTTAGATTTTTGATTGTTTGTGAAGGGAAAAAGACAGAACCTAATTATTTTGAGCCACTAAAAAATCAAATTAATGCAAAATATAGACCCGATCTTATAAATTTAAAAGTAGAATGCATAGATATTGTAGGCGCAGGGAAAAATACTGAATCTTTAATAGATTATACAATAAAATTAAGAGATAATGCTAACATTAACTATGGGAATGTATGGTGTGTTTTTGACAAAGATTCTTTTACTTCTAATCAATTTAATAATGCTATCAGTAAAGCTGGTAATGAAAATATAAAAACAGCATGGTCTAATGAAGCGATAGAGTTATGGTTTTTATTACATTTTGAATATCTAAATACTGGAATAGGAAGAGAACAATATATAGAAAAACTTAATGGGCATTTTAAAAAATATAAGATAAATAAAGGAAAATATGAAAAAAGTCTAAATGATATTTACCAAATTCTGGAAAAATATGGAAATTATGATAATGCTGTAAAATATGCTAAAAAATTAGAAAAAATAAATTTAAAAGAAACACCTGCTAAAAGTAAACCAATGACTAAAGTTTATGAATTAGTAGAGGAGTTAAAGGTATTGCTAGAAAAATAATTAAAATAAATTAAAAATATAAAAGCCTTTTGGATAATTCTAAAGGGCTTTTTACTATATGACAAAAGATAGAAAGTATTCTATATAGAATATAAGCATAGATTAAAGGAGATATGGTATAATGGAAAAAAGAATAAAATAATATAAGGAGTATATTATGAAGAGAGAAGTTGAAAATCAATTAGATCAAAAGCTAATAGATGCTATTGTAAAATTTAACAGTCTATTAAGAGAAAGTTTCATAAAAAAGGAAAAAATTTCTCTTAAAATAGATGTTCCTAAATTTGAACCAAAAGAACTTACGAACTATAGAGAATTAAAAACTGCAATAGAGTGTTTGAGGCATAACTATAGAGAAATGCTCAGATATATAAAACTGG
>UMAA01019221.1_pt1 | contig 31973 bp, 31 predicted proteins | sample 1963611 | NCBI WGS metagenome assembly UMAA01 (sample SAMEA4835906, study PRJEB28245) | human gut metagenome | biome: gut microbiome; material: fecal sample | place: Denmark | collected 2008 | reverse complement strand
AGCCACGGGTTGCCGTCAGCGCCGCGTCCGATCATAATTCCGTCGCAGCCTGTCTGCTCCAGCATCCGCAATCCGTCTGCTACCGTAAAGATATCACCATTGCCAAACACAGGCACCTTCACTGCCTGCTTTACGTCAGCGATAATGCTCCAGTCGGCCTTGCCTTCGTAAAACTGTTGGCGTGTACGTCCGTGTACGGCAACAGCGCTCACGCCTGCCGCCTCCACGGCACGTGCAATCTCCACCGCATTGCGGTTGTTATCATCCCAGCCGGCGCGGAACTTTACCGTCACCGGAATCTTGACGGCCTTCACCATCGCCGCCAGAATATCATGCGCCAGCTGCGGATTCTTCATCAGCGCCGAGCCTTCACCGTTATTGACAATCTTCGGCACCGGGCAGCCCATATTAAAATCAATCATATCCGCACCGCTGGCCTCTACCATGCGTGCAGCCTCCGCCAGCTCCGCAGGCACACTGCCGAAAAGCTGGATGGCCGTCAGACGCTCGCCGTCATCAATGCGCAGCATTTCGGTAGTCTTGACGTTTTTATACAGCAGGCCCTTGGCGCTAACCATCTCCGACACGGTCATACCGCAGCCCAGACGGCGGCAGATCAGACGGAACGGCAAATCCGTAATGCCAGCCATCGGTGCCAACGCCAACGGTGCAGACAGCTCTATATTACCAATATTCATAAAAATAACTCCTATCGAAAAAAGCTGCCGCGCAGCAAAACGCTACTCACGACAGCTTCAAACTTTTTTCTCACGAGCGACGGAATAAATCCCTGCTCTTATTTAGCGTTTTTTTCGTACAGAATGCGCAGACCGTCCAAAGTCAGGAAAGGCTCTACAACATCAATACAATCAGATTCTGCAGCCATAGTATTGGCAAAGCCACCGGTAGCAATAACATAAGCATCGCCGCCGAGCTCCTTCTTCATATGGTTGACAATGCCCTCCATCTGACCTACGAAGCCGTAAATAGCACCTGCCTGCATAGAGCTTACAGTATTACGGCAGATTACGGATTTAGGCTTAACGAGCTCGATACGCGGCAGCTTTGCCGCACGTTGGAAGAGCGCTTCTGTAGAAATGCCGATGCCGGGCGCAATAGCACCGCCCAAGTATTCACCTGTCGGCAGCAGAGCACAGAAGGTGTTGGCAGTGCCGAAATCAATAATAATCATCGGCTTGCCCAAATGACTGAATTTATGGAAGGCTGCTACAGCGTTGACAATACGGTCTGCACCAACCTCTTTCGGATTATCGTATTTAATGAAAATGCCGTTTTTAACGCCGGGTCCTACAACCATCGGTTTAATACCGAAATAGCGCTCACACATGTGGCACAAGGGAATCAGCACCGGAGGCACAACACTGGAAATAATGACGGAAGAAATCTTATCCATTTCCACATCACTATAAGCAAACATGCTGCGCAGCATAATACCAAATTCATCTGCAGTTTTAGAACGGTCTGTAGAAAAGCGCCAGTGTACCTTTAAAGTCTTATCCTCGAAAACACCGGCTACGATGTTTGTATTTCCTACATCCACAACAAGTAACATTCTAAGATCCTCCTCGGAAATCTGCGTTCCATTCGCAAAATACGGCATAAAAGCCTTTTTTATTTTACCACAAAGCGGAAATATTGCAAGAAGAAATTGTAGCTATTTAACGCTCGGCTTTTTACGCGTACTCATTCCCCTTAGCCTTAGCCGGACGGATAGAAACATCACCGGCTACAACCTTTTCCTTGCTGCCGTCCTCGCGGCGTACAATCAGCAGGCCTTCTTCATCAATATCCTCGGCCGTACCGAAATAAGTCATATCAGGGGCAATAACCTTTACCTCCTGACCTAAGGTGCAGGAATAGCTGCGCCATTCATCAAATACGGGGCCAAAGCCCTCCTGTACCGCAGTTTCATACAGGTCCTCCATATTCTTGAGGATATCGCACAAAAGCTGTACTCTGGTAAAAGGCTCCGTTGCGGCATCAGCCACGGAAACAGCCAGGTCGCGTACTTCTTCGGGATAATCTTCGGGAGAAGCGTTGGTATTAATGCCGGTGCCGATAACAACATAATTGATATGACCGAATTCGGCATTCATCTCCGTCAGGATGCCTACAAGCTTGCGTCCCAGCAAAAGAATATCATTAGGCCATTTAATAGCGGCATGAACGCCAGCAATCTTGTTGATAGCCTTTACTACGGCAACAGCTGCGAGCAGCGTACATTTGGAAGCTTCCTGCGGCAGGAACGGCGGCTTCAGCACCACAGAAAACCAGATACCCTTTGCATAGGGGGAAATCCAGCCGCGTGATAAACGTCCTTTGCCTGCGCCCTGCTCCTCTGCTACTACCAGCAGACCGTTTTCACAGCCTTCGTTGGCCAATGCTTTGGCAAGATTGTTGCTGGAATCAACGCTGTCACGGTAGCAGATATTGCGTCCCAGCCATTTGGTCTGCAGACGGGACAAAATTTCCTGCGGAAACAGACGGTCCGGCACCTCACGCAGAATATAACCGCGCTTAGGCACAGACTCAATCTCGTAGCCCTCGTTCTTCAATGCCTGGATATGCTTCCAGATAGCAGTACGCGAAACCTCCAGCTCCTTGGAAATCTCTTCACCGGAAACCGGTGTCCCCTTACTGTTTCGCAGCAGCTCCAAAATACGTTTACGCATATATATCATCCTCTCCGATTCTCTTAATACTCTTCGTTATCAGTCTCAAGCCTGTCTGTGCAGACATTCCGATATGCAAAGAGTAACACCAGGTTAACCAAAAGTCAAGTCTAAAGTGAACGATGCCTTCGATAAAAGTAAAAAACCGCCACACCTAAGTGCAGCGGCTCATAAATCAACCTTTATTTGATATACTGGTCCTCCAGCTTATCAAGCGTACCATCCATATCCTTTTCTTCCATAAAGAAGTTTACGTAATTCAGCCAATCCTGGTCACCTTTAGCCATCAAGATACCAAAGTGATTTTTCGTAAACGGATCATCTAGCAGAGGTGCTGCCAGACGGGCATCATCACGCACATAGCGACGTGCTTCCATAGTTTCTGTAATCATAACATCAGCCTTGCCTTCGGCAATCAGTGCAGGAATCTCTGCATTTTGCGGATGTACTAAAAGCGTGCAATTAGGCAGATTGCTCAGAGCAAATTTTTCATTTGTGCCGCCGGGATTAACCATAACGCGAACGCTCTTCTTATTCAGGTCCGCTTCAGATGTGAATTTCTTTGCATCAGCCTTGCGACATAAAATCGTCTTACCGAATGTCAGATAGCCATGAGACATATTCATTTTTTGCTCACGGGCAAAGGTTCTTGTAACCCCGCACATAGCAATGTCAAACTTTCCGGCCATAGTGTCAGCCTGCAGTGTTTTCCATGTAGTCGGTACATATTGCACCTTAACACCCAAGGATTGTGCCAACAGCTCCGCTACCTCGACATCAAAGCCTTCATACTTGCCGGTTTCTTTATTAAGATAGCTCATAGGCTTATAATCGCCGGTACTGCCGACCAGCAAAACACCTCTAGCCTGAACATCTTCAATTTTTCCTGCCTCTGCGCTCGGAGTCAAAGCACCCATACCGCAAATTGTCGTTGCCAACAGCGCACCTACACATAATTTCTTTAAGTTTACCATACTACCATCCTTCTTTCTTATCTGTTATGCAGCAGATATTTTGGATGTATTATACAATATTTATCGCCGCTTAGCTAGAATTTTATCACTTTTTTGCAGAAATGAAATTAATTGAAAGAAAAGTGTTAAGCTGTTTACACAAGCAAGCATCTAATACCATTTGCTTTGCACACACACCCAGGCAGCGGCTCCGCCTTTGCTGCGCACCTGCAGCCACGTGCCTTCATCAACCGGCTGCAGCAAGGCCTTGTCAACCTCCAGCTTAGCAGTTGCTCCCTTAGTAGTCTGCACCTCAATAACGCAGGGGGTATTCGCCTTATCCATGCGTGCTTCCGCCAGCTTATAAACATCACCCTCACGCAGCTGATATTTAGTGCGGTTTTTATCCTCTACTATCTTAGTCTGCAGCACCTTCACCGCAGTAGGTTCTGCAAGCTCCAGCTTATCCGTCACATCCAGCTCCCCGCCTTTGGCAAAGCCGCCTGCCGGCTGAGCAGTCACAGAAGGCTGACTGTAAAAGCTGTCGCCCTCCTTCACACTGTAGCTTCTGTCCTTCAGTCCAAAAATATTCATACCGATTGCAAAGCCCGCCAGCAGGCAGAGCAATGCCGCAATTCTCATTACCAGCTTATTACTCATCATGCCCACCTCACATCAGCTTCGCATCCGAAAGCGCATTGTATTTCACAAAGCCAGGCTTGCCGTTGAACTCAACCTTTTTCCACTGTCCTACATAAGGAAAGCGCAACAGATTGGTAGAAAAATCAAGGTCATATTCCTTGTCATCAACCAAAACACGTCCCTTGGTTTCACCGTTGCCTCTGTCCGGCTGCAGCACAAGTACCTGCGTACCGGCAGGAATAATATGCCGCCTTCCGAAAAACTTGCGGAACTGCATCTGCTGCTCCGTAACAGCATAGCGTTCATCCTTATCCTGACTGGAAACTGTATCAATATAATCCAGCTTAACACCGGCAGACAGATAATCAACAACCTTTCCATGCAGACCTGACGGATCACTGTACATAGCAGCCTTATCCTGCAGCACAACGCACTGCAGTCTGCCTGTTTCTACCTTGGCATAATGCAGCTCTCCCGTAAGCTTCGCCGCATTGTAATGCGGTGAGGTTTTATTGCTGCTCCAGGCATAGCCTGCCCCGGCAATAAAGCCTGTCAGCAGCGCCGCCACACACACAGCAGAAGTTTTCCTGTTTATACTCTGCAGTTTATCAAAAACCATAAGCACACACTCCCTTAGATATTATTGTCAGAAGCTCATACTATGCTTACATTTTCTCATACTTACAGAGCTTTCGCAAGCAAAACAAAAAAGCCCAAGAGCCATGCTCTTAGACCTGAGATTTAAATGGTGCGGTAGAGAGGATTTGAACCTCCACGGGGTCTCCCCCACTAGCTCCTGAGGCTAGCGCGTCTGCCGTTCCGCCACTACCGCATACTGTATTCAGTTCGTTGCCGTCATAAGCAACATAGATATAATAACACAAACCATATACTTTGTCAACACTATTTTTAATTTTTTTCAAAAAATATCTGCCAAACCATCTTCTTATAAAACAACCTAAAACACAAAACAAAAAAGGACTCATGCGTTAACATAAGTCCTCAATAATTCAATGTTGGTGCGGTCGGTGGGATTTGAACCCACACGGGATTTCTCCCACCACCCCCTCAAAGTGGCGTGTCTGCCGTTCCACCACGACCGCGTCTTTGGGATAAAGTTCATAAATAAAAATGGTGCGGTAGAGAGGATTTGAACCTCCACGGGGTCTCCCCCACTAGCTCCTGAGGCTAGCGCGTCTGCCGTTCCGCCACTACCGCATGCTTTATTCACTTCGTTGTTGTCATAAGCAACATAGATATAATAGCATACTCTGACGCGTTCGTCAAGTAACCTTGTGAAAAAAATTTATAAAATCTTCTTGCGCTATTACTTTATCCTATCCTTATAAAGCAGATAATATTTATCCCTATCCTGCATGACCTTGGCAACATATTCACGGGTATCAGGGTAAGGAATAGATTTTATATCATTGAAATTATAGTCCCAGCCGTTTTCCTGCATCCATTCATGCGTCTGTCCGCGCCCCGCATTGTAGGCCACCATCAGCAGTACCAGGTTATGCTGAAATTCGTGCTCCAGCTCGCCTACGTACCAGCAGCCCATGCGGATATTTTTTCTCGTCTGGTACAAATCACTGTCCTGATAATTCTCCAGTCCCATCTGCTCGGCAATCCAACGTCCTGTTTCCGGCATAATCTGCATCAGGCCTACTGCTCCGACTTTGGAAACAGCATCATGCTTGAAGTTGCTTTCATTTTTGATAATGGCAGCAACCAGAAAAGGATCTACATTATTTTTCTTACTGTAGGTCACAATATCCTGCTGATAATCCCACATATAAACGAAGCGCATCTGTACAGTATCGCTGCTCCAGATTTTCCAGCCGCCGAATCCTATGACAAGCAGCACGCCAAGAAGCAGCAGCCAGCTGTACAGCCTTCCGTGTGTCTTAGTCCGTCTGCTGCGGGCTTTGCGCTTACCCTTCACTGATGCCACCCAAAAGCAGCTCCAGCTGCGAATGCACAGCCTGCATGGTTTCCGCCTGACTGCCACTGTTATCCAATACTACATCGGCATATTTTTTCTTTTCCGCCAAGGACATCTGCGCTTCAATACGCGCATTCACCTCGTCCGCAGTCATGCCGCTGCGCAGCATTGCTCTTTCAACCTGCTGCTGACGGCTGACGGATACCAGCCACACGCTGTCCACATTCTTATGCCAGCCGCATTCAATCAGCAGAGGCACATCCAGCACCGCTGCCTTATGTCCCTGTTTGCTGCTTGCAGCCAAAAAGCTTTCTGCCTGCTGCCAGACTATTTTATGGATAATCGCCTCCACTGCCTTCAGCGCTTCTTTGTCATGAAAAATGCGCTCGGCAACCTTGGCTCTGTCAAGCGTTCCTTCCTCGCTCAGATATTCCTTGCCCAATACGGCAATCACCTGCGCCAGGCCTTCGCTGCCTGCAGCTACTGCCAGACGTGCTTCGGCATCCGCATCAAAAACAGGCACTCCCAGGCTACGCAACTCTGCCGAAACTGTACTTTTACCGGAAGCAATGCCTCCCGTTAAACCTATTGTTATCATTATTCTCCACTCCTACTTTTGGCAATGCTCACAATAAACCGTGCCTCTGCCGCCTACCTTGGTTGTCTGCAGCAGCGCACCGCATTTTTTACAGGGCTTGCCGCCTCGGCCGTATACCAGCAGATGATTCTGGTTATCGCCCTTATTTCCTTCGCCGTCCTTATAATCACGGAAGGTTGTACCGCGATTTTTGATGCCCTGCGCGATTACCGCATTGACTGCCTCACACAAGCGCCCTACCTCAGCAGCGCTCAGGCTGCAGGCTTTGCGCATAGGCAGAATGCCGGACAGAGCCAGACATTCATCGGCATAGATATTGCCAAGGCCGGCAATAATCTGCTGGTCTAAAATAAAGCTTTTGATAGCCTTCTTGCTTTTTTGCGCCAACGGCAGCAGATATGCGGCAGTAAAGCCTTCACTCAGTGGCTCCGGTCCCAGCGTTTCAAAGCTTTCAATATATGTATCGTTATCGGTTACCAGATACAGCGTACCGAAGGTACGGATATCCGTAAACCACATCGTCACGTCATCAGAGAGCGTAAATTTTATTTTGGCATACGCCGGTGCAGGTGCGGCGGACGGTTGCGCCAACAGCGCGCCTGTCATGCGCAGATGCACTATCAGCTGCTGCTTCGGTGCTGTATGCAGCACAAGATATTTACCACGTCGGCCCACGCTGCTGATAGTTTTGCCCACTAGTCCTTTGATAAATGCATCAGGCTGAGGATATTTTATCAATCGCTCCAAATATATTTCTACTGCTAAAATTTTCTTTCCTTCTATATGAGGCGCAAGTGTTTTGCGCACCTGCTCCACCTCAGGCATTTCCGGCACAGGTCTTCCCCTCTTTCCGTAAAGTATCCGTTATTTTGTTTCCGCCCAGTCACGACCGCAATTAACGTCGGCCAGCAGCGGAATATCCAGTGCCGCAGCACCTTCCATGGCTGTGCGCACCAGCTGCGCTGCCAGCTCCTTCTCATCCTCAGTAACTTCCAGCACCAGCTCATCGTGTACCTGCAGCAGGATTCTGCTCTTGCACTGCGCCTTATCCAGCTCGCGCTGCACGGCAATCATAGCCTTCTTCATAATATCTGCGGCAGTTCCCTGAATCGGGGTGTTGATAGCGGTACGCTCCGCAAAGCTACGCAGATTAAAATTACTGCTGCGGATTTCCGGCAGATAGCGCCTGCGTCCCATCAGCGTGCTGACATAGCCCTGCTCACGCGCCTTGGCTACAATATCTTCCATATATTTTTTTACGCCGGTATAGCGTTCAAAGTAGCTGTCGATATAGCCTGCTGCCTCCTTGCGGCCGACATCCAGCTGCTTAGCCAGACCAAAATCGCTGATACCGTAAACAATGCCGAAGTTAACAGCCTTCGCACAGCTGCGCATTTGGGGCGTTACCTCGTCAAGCGGCACACCGAAAACCTCGGCAGCTGTGCGCGCATGGATATCCAGACCATGACGGAAGGCCTCCAAAAGCAGCTCATCCTGCGCAATGCAGGCCAGAATACGCAGCTCAACCTGCGAATAATCGCAGCTCATCAAAAGGTCATAGCCTGCTCCCGGAACAAAGATGCGGCGAATCTGTCTGCCCTCCTCCGTGCGTGCAGGAATGTTCTGCAGGTTAGGGTCCGTGCTGGACAAACGGCCTGTTACCGTTACAGTCTGCTGGAAGTGCGTATGAATGCGTCCCGTTTTGGGATTAATCAACGGTTGCAGACCTTCCAGATAAGTGGACTGCAGCTTCGCCAGCTTGCGATGCTCCAGAATGGTAGCAATCAGCGGATGCTTGCCCTCCAGTGCTTCCAATACCTTGGCATCGGTAGAATAGCCTGTTTTCGTCTTTTTGATTACCGGCAGCTGCAAGCGTTCAAATAAAATCACGCCCAGCTGCTTGGGAGATTTCAGGTTAAATTCTTCGCCCGCCTGTTCCTGTGCCAATGCCTCCAGCTTTGCAATACGGTGCCCCATATCTTCGTTCAGCTGCAGCAAAAGCTCCTTGTCCGGCGTAATACCAGCAAACTCCATCTGCGCCAGCACCGGTGCCAACGGCAGCTCAAATTCCTCATACAGCTTGAGCTGCTGCTGTTCAGCCAACAGTCCGCGCAGCTTAGATGCGAGCTGTTGCAGATTTTCGCAAGGCGTTGCCAGTACTCCCGGCAGATTGCGGCGGCTCAAATCCTCCAGACTGTAGGAGCTGTGGCCGGGGTCGGCAACATAGCCTGCCAGGGCTACATCATCAACTATTCCCTGCACCTTCACCTTGCGGCACAGGCAGCATTTATAAAGCTCCTTGCTGTCTATCGTTATCTTTTTGCTGTCTGCGTCTGCCAGCCAGCTGTCAAATTTATCCCAACAGCCGCTTTGCGCGTCCAGCACATAAATTTTATCATTAACCAAAATTTCGGCACTGCTGAAATACAGCTCAGGCAACTGTCCTGCTACCTGAGCATGCACAGCAACAGGCCGCTTTGCTTTAGCCAATGCACCAAAAAGCTCCTCTGCCAGCTGCGGCGTATTTACAGCAATCTGCGGCAGGCCTTCCTGCTCAACAGCTTCTCCGAAAAGGTCAAAGCTGTCCTGCGCACCGCCAAGTACCGCGGCAAAGCGCTCGTACATATTGCGGAACTCCAAATCCTGCAGCAGGGTGCGTGCCTCCTCCTTCATCGGCTGCAGCTCGTAGTTCTGCAAAGCGGTATCAACTGGTGCTTGCGTGCAGATTGTTGCCAGCTGCTTCGACAGTAGAGCAGATTCCTTATTGTCCGTCAGCTTCGTCTTTAACGATTTGCCGGAAACCTTCTCGATATTCTCCAGCACCGTTTCCACATTGCCGTATTCCCTAATCAGCTTCATTGCTGTTTTAGGACCTACACCCGGCACGCCGGGAATATTATCCGAGGTATCGCCCATCAGGCCCTTCAGCTCGATAAGCTGCTTAGGCTGCAGGCCCTCATAATTGGCAGCAAATTCTGCCTCATCAAAAACTTGAATATCGCTGATGCCGCGCTTGGTATAAAACACCTTGGTGCGCTTATCAATAAGCTGCAGCTCGTCGCGGTCACCGGTAACAATGATAACCTCAACCTCCGGCGGTGCCTGCACAGCAAAGGTGCCTATAATATCATCGGCCTCATAATCATCCAGCTCCAGCGTGCGGATTCCCATGCATTCCAAAACCTTCATCGCCAAAGGAAACTGCTCGCTCAGCTCGCTCGGAGTAGGCTTACGCTGCGCCTTATACTCCGCATACAGCTTGCTGCGGAAGGTTTTGCGCGATTTATCAAAGGCAACAGCCATATAACGCGGCTTCACCTCATCCAAAAGCTTCAGCAGCATATTGCACAGTCCGTACACTGCTCCCGTATGGATACCCTGACGCGTAGTCAGCGGCGGCAAAGCAAAAAACGCTCTATGTATTAAGCTGCTGCCATCTATTACTAAAAATTTATCTGCCATAACTGCTCCTCCTCTATGCCGCTCACATAGAATAAACATTAATGTAATTATTATATCATAGCAAGGCAAGAAAATATGTAACTAATATGTAAGAAAGGGCAAAGTTTATACCGGCCTTCAGCATATGGCGTTGCATTATAAAAAAGCCCGACAGTATCACTTGGCGATACTATCGGGTTCTGTTGAGTTATCGTGAAATACTAAAAGGAGCGAAGAAAAGCAGAAAGAGCTGCTGTCAAGCTATATTTAGCAAATTTTATACTTAGCATATCTGCCACTTTGAGAAAGCTCAATTTCCCCATTAGCTGTCATTCGTTTAATTAAGTTATATGCTAACGTATCAGATAATCCTAATAATTCCATTACATCTCGTTTGGTGAAAATACCATTCTGCGTTCTAGCTAATTTTATAACAAGTTCTTCGTGTCTAACATCATCTATGCCTGACTGTCTAACATACTGCATATTAGAATTATTGTTATAATAATATCTTTTACACAACATAAAGCTACGCGTTTTACCTTTACCAACTGCTTCAATAGTTCCTCTTTCTACCAATTGTTCTAAAGATACAGTCAGCTTATTCTTCGGCAATTTAGTTAATTCCGCAATTTGATTTAAACTGCTCCGTCTATATTCTCGCAAACAAGATAAAATCATTAAAGCATAAATTGATAAACCTTTTTTATCACGTTTTTTTTCTGATGTAATCAATTTAGCAAACGCAATGTCAGCTTTAGCCCTTCTTAAATATAACCTTACATTTCGGTTTGTTGATTCAGAATAATCAGGCAAAGGTCTGCCATAAACTATCGAACCTTCAAAAATTCTATCAATACCTCTGCCTGTTTTCTCTGCAAGACCTATACGTTTCAATGCGTCAGTTAAAGCAGGATTCCTACCATGTGGTTCAACTATAAGCAAATTGTTTATATTTACACCTTCAATAAAGCCTCCCGGATTTGTAATAGACATTCCTTCGTCATCAATTAGAACTCTTACATTTCCCAACATAGAATAATCTCTATGACAAAAAGCATTTATTAAGCCCTCACGAATAGCAGCATAACTAAACTCTGGTACAGGAATTCTAAACAAATCATATTCAAACTCATTCTCCGAATTCCAAGGCTTAATATAACTTTGAAAAAGTTCCAAAACTTCTAATATAGGTTTTGATGTTTCTTCATTAACTTTAACATTAGTTCCCTCTAAAACCTGAAAAGTTGCTTTAGCAGTCGGCACTAACCTACCCAAAGAATCTGATTTACCCAACAACAATAAACCTGTCATTGTTGGTATCAACTTATCACCATCTTTAGAAATCAACCTTAAAGCAAATTCTAATTCTTCATCAGTTAACTCTAATAATGTCTTTTCTCCACCTGGATTGGACCTTATGATTTCTTTTAGCCTGTTCAATTGTAAAGGATCAAAATCATCTAATGTTGCCCCAGCTATTGGCTGTGCTGATACGTCTAACAAGCTTAACTCTGATAACCTGCTTGTTATTTCATATGCGTACATAGGTACTGCTTCTGGGCTACCATCAAGCTTTAATCTTCGCTTCAATATTTTTCCTGAAGATGTAGAAACGACTGCCCTACTCATAGGAATAGCTATTTTCATTACGTTATGTTGATTTTCAATAACTATTTCTGCCCTAACAGAAACTGATGGAATGGTATTATTAGCTATTAAAGCAACCAAACCAATAGCATCCATATGACTTTTATGTAATCCCGTAACAATACCATTATCTTCAACACCTAAATACAAGATGCCTCCATTAGTATTCGCCATAGCAGAAACAGCTTCAATTATATCTTTATCAGGATAACGTTTAACGTCACTTTTAAATTCAATTTTCAAAGTCTCCTTTTTCGGTAACATAATTGCACCTTCTTTCTAACTCGTTTTTAACGCATTAAAATTGTTCTCTATCTAATTTTAACTCGTTTAACTCGTTTTGTCCAGTTTGCATCACACAAAACAATCAAATAGATATATTTTTATAGCTAAATATTTGATAATTATTGCAATCACATGAAAAAGTCAATCAATACCATTAGACAACGATATCAGATAAATTCGTTTCAACTCGTTTCTAACTCGTTTTAACTCGTTTTATTGAGTTAAATTTGGCAATCATAAACGAGAACCGTAAAAGCAGCCTTATCCTAAGCAAAAACAGCACGGCAGTATAACTTGGCGATACTATCGGGTTCTGTTGAGTTTTTGTGAAAACCGAGAAAGGCAAAGAGGAACAGGTAATACCGTATTGCGGCGCTAGTGTGCCTGGTGAAATCTTAGTACTGCTCAATCTAATTCAGTTCTAACTCGATTTTAATTCATTTTTAACTCGTTTTATCGAGTTAAAATTACTTTTAATTCGTTTAATTAATTTTTGCCGAATTAGAATTTTAGTAACGTCCCCTCCTTTCACAATATAGCAGTATTATTCTGCTTTCTTGTTCCCATTATAGCAAAAAAGCAATAGACAGTGAAGAAAAAGCGCAGAACTGTCCGCATGCCGTGTTCTGCGCTAAGCTGCTGCTTAAAAATATATTTTTTCTGCCGGATAATAGTCATGCAATATTCTCCTTAAAAGAGAAAAATCATCCGACTTAAACATCACAAGAGAATACTTGGTTTTAATATAATCTATAAAATCCTGTAAATTATCACATTTAATATAATGCTCCATGGAATCATCCCTGATATATTTGCCGATTACATCATTGATAAGCTTAATCGTTTCCGGAGCAACGTCTGCCTCCGGCACGAGATATAATTGCGAAATAATATTATTGAAGCTGTAGGCCATAGGTTTATGCCAACGGCTTTGCGACAGCATAAACAGACGGGCAAAGGCGATAAGATTACGCAAGCTTTGGTTGGCACGATGTACATTGCCTTCCTGTTTACCTTCCTGCTCAAACGCAGTCAGCTTCGGCGGAACTGCCATATCCCAGCATTGGAGCAGCTTGAGTCCTCTTTTTTCCGGAAAAACCGGATAATAGACAACTCTCTTTTCCAAATCGCACACTTTGAGCATAATAATATCATCCTTCAAAAAGCGATCGCTGCCATCAGCATTATAAACAAAACTCCATGGCGGCAGTTCCTCATAAGCCTCTACCTGAACGCGGTGTTTATTATTCATTCCTATAGCTGCTGACAAATTCTCGCAAAACTCTTTTTGAAAAGCAATGATTTCCTTAGTGCTTGCTTCTCTGCACTTATACATTGCATCATCCCTTCCTTAATCAAATTAATTGTTTACCTGACTTCTCCCATGCCCTTCAAGGCTGTTCTCCTTTCCCAGATTATAGAAACACTATATTTTTGCTTACCCGTCTATCATAATTAAAAAATTCTCTATATTTAGATTCTTTTCTTTATTCGCAAAATTTATCGCTATTTTTTACGGCTATTTGATGAGCTTCACGAATCACAAATAGCCGTAGTAAAGATTCCGTTCCCAGAGCTGTTTTATTAACTAGTCTTTATATGCATAATTATACTATACCACATTATTTTTGTCTAGTATTTTTTAAAAGTTAATCCGATTTTTATTTTGTCTTTAATTATCTTTTGTGTTGTTATCAGATTCATTCTTATTTAAATTGCTTATCGATTCTTTGCTTCTTTATTCCTTATCGGAGCGCTCATTTATTCCGGCACAAAGCAAAGTCAGGGCACCCAAGGTCCAAAATAACAATCCCATCTGAGTATTGAAATAAACATGGTCAGTCAATCCGCCAATAATAATGCCTACTGTTGCCAGCACATAACCGCGTCCCATAGCCTTCAGCCACAAGCTGCGTCCATGATATGCCAGCTTCCAGCCTGCAGGCAGAAAAATGCCGAACCAGATAACAAGAAAGACCAACAGACCATGCGCACCCAGCTCCGCCCAGATATTCAAGAAAATATTGTGGCAGTGGTACATGATAACGTTCTTATCCGCCAGATAAAAATTATATGTAGGATATACAAAACGGTAGCCATACCAGCCTACACCAAACGGGAATTCCTCAATAATCCACTTGGTGCTCTTCAAATATGCCATGCGCAGAGCAATCGAGGTATCACCGCCGTAACCGCCGCGGATAGATTCCAGACGCTGCAGCACCGCCTGCCCGCCAATCGCCAGAGCCGCCGCACCGCCGCCAAGGACAGGAATAAAAGCCTTACGGCAGAACAGCACGCAGAACGCCAGCAGCATCACAGCGCAGGCTACCCAGTTACCGCGTGAATATGTATAAAGCAGGCAGACTGCTGCCAAAAGTCCCGTAACAAGAAACGCCAGACGCCATTTTTTATACGCCTTCGTCTGATTGAAAAAGGCTGTACTGTAAGCAACAACCAGCACAAGATAGCCTGCCAGGATATTGGGGTTAACCAGCGTAGAGAAAACGCGCACCTTCAAATCAGGGAACTGCGCCGGGTCCACCCAGATGCCCTCAGCCGTAACGCCGAAAATCTTCTGCGCAATACCGATGGCACTCACCAGCAGCGATACACCTAAAAAAGCACCGATGAGCTGCAACGGACGCGGCAAAGTGCCGAAGCGCTGCCACACAAGCGCTAGCCTTTGCTTTACATCAGCATTTTTCCAGGCCTCGCTTTTCGTCAGCGGCTCAGCCTCGCAGGCAGTCAGACTTGCCCTGTCCTGCTCACTGCTGCGGCCGTAACGCAGCAGCACAAAAAACAGCGCCGCATACTGGCCTACAACATACACCAGATTCCAGAAGGACAAAAATCTGTCCAAGGAAAAATATACCGAAACAACCGCAATCAGCAAAAGAAGATAAAACGCTCCCTGCTGCCACGGCTTCAGCACATTCTCCTGCTGCGGGCGTCCCTTAACATGCGACACAAGCACTGCGCCGATAAAGGTCATCGCTACGCAGAAGGAGGTGAACTCCTGCTCCAGAGGAATAACCGCTACAGTAAACAGCAGCATATACCATATTTTATTTTCGAGATAATTTGCCAGTTTTGTCATGATGCACCCTAACAAAAGATTCTATTTTCTTAAACAAGCCATTAATATATCGCAGCGCAACATTTAATTGCGATGCAGATACTCCCCCTTCCGCCTCGCTACGCTCGGCACCTTCCCCGAGGGGCAGGCAAGAAGGTTAGCAAACAGCCTTAACGAGCAATTAATATATCGCAGCACGATATTTAATTGCGACGCAGATACTCGTTACCGAAGTCAATAAACCTCAATATCGCCTTCAGTTCATCCCACGCTTATCCGCCAGCTGCATCTTCTTAAACTCGCCCACCAGATACAGGCTGCCACAAACGCACACAACACCGTCAGTGCCTGCTCCGCGGATAGCAGCATCATACGCCGTAGCAAGATCAGCCTCCGCCACAGCATTGCTGCCCACCAGCTTCGCCAAATCCGTAGCCTCCGCAGCACGCGCACCCTCATCGGCACGCACGGTGTAAACAACATCATCCTGCTTAATCAGCGTTTTGATAACACCGCTCATATCCTTGTCACCCATCATGCCAAAGACAAACTGCACCTGCTTGCCGGGATAGTATTTATCCAAAGCATTGCGCAGAGCCTTGGCTCCGTCAGGATTATGCGCACCGTCCAGAATAATATCCGGATTCTTGTGAATGCGCTCCAAGCGTCCCGGCCAAACGGTATTGGCCACGCCCACATGCAGCGCCAGCTCGTTAATGCGGTCATCCTGCTTGCTTACCAGCTTGGCAGCAACAATTGCTACGCTGGTATTCTTAATCTGATGCTCACCCGGCAGCTTGATTTCATAATCAGAATGATAGAAATCACCTGCATGCAGCGTAAAGGTCTGGCCCTCCATCGAGCTTTTGACCTCCGTACCATAAAAAGCCTTGCCATAAAGATAAACCGGCGCTTCCTTAAACATAGCCAGGCTTACAATAGGACCAAGCGCTTCATTGCCCTCGGCAGCGGTAACCAGAGGCACCTTCTCCTTGATAATGCCTGCCTTCTGCATAGCAATGCGCTCCAAAGTTTTGCCGCAGCGGTCAGTATGGTCCAGCGCAACATTGGTAATAACGCTGACCACCGGCGTAATTACGTTGGTGGAATCCCACAGGCCGCCCATGCCTACCTCAATAACAGCATAATCAACCTTCTGCAGATAAAAATATAAAAATGCTGCAGCAGTCAGAATCTCAAACTGCGTCGGCTGCTCGCACACGCCCTTTTTGACAACGCTGTCGGCAGCAACCTTTACCGCAGTAATCGCCGTGGCAAAATCCTCGTCGCTGATATCCTTGCCGTTGAGGTTGATGCGTTCGTTGTACTTAACCAGATGTGGGGAAGTGAACTTGCCCACCTTCAGGTTTGCTGCCAGCAGAATATTCGTAATCATGCTGGTAACAGAGCCTTTACCGTTAGTGCCGGTTACATGCACTGTTTTAATCTTTTGCTCCGGGTTTCCCAACTCCCGCAAAAGTCCTTCAATACGCTCCATACCGAGCTTAATGCCAAATTTTCCCAGGCTGTCTAAATATGCCAGGCTTTCTGTATAATTCATTGTGCTTACGCCTCCATTAATAATTAGCTAATAGTTTATTATAACATAGTTTTGCGCACTGCGTCTTGCTAAAAGCGCAAAAATAGCCGCTGCGTCCCCAAGAACGAGCGACTATTTTGCTAAGTAGATATCACCATATTTTATATGCTTATAGCAGTCCTACTGCTGCAAAGGGTCGTCCCCATATTCGTTCGGCCCCTCCGTTCCCTTGAAGAACAAAAGATAAAGGCAGAAGAAAAGATTAACCAGCGGCACAATCAAAAGCAGCATCCACCAGCCACATTTATCCAAATCATGCAAGCGGCGCACGCCCATCATAATATTAGCTGCCAGCTGGAATATGCCAAGCACAAAGGCAATAATCGAAAAGAGAAGATCAAGAGCACCGAAAGTTTCGGCTGCAAAGGTCAAAATCCCCTGCACTACAAAAAGCACAATTGACAGGAAAAAGCTTCTGTAAATATATGACTTGCGGTTCAAGCGTCCCTCAGACGTAAAGAACAGCTCCTTGAAAACAGCTTCCTTATCCGCACTGCTGTCCTTAAACAGCAGGTCCAGGCCCTCGCCGAGGTTCAAAAACTTCTTACCTGCTCTCGGCGGTGTATTATAAGCGGCAGAACCATTATCATCCTTGCTGCCAAAACGTGCATCCGCAAACTTTTGCTGATTATCGGCATTAAAATTATTATAGGAATTTACCGGACTATCGGTATCATTATTTACCTGCGCAGCATCAGCCTTAGCTCCCGACTCAAAATTATCGTGGCTGTCGCCAATGCTTTTTTTATAGCTTGTATCGGCACCGGAAGCAGCACCGGCTGCACCAACAGCTCCGGCAGCCGCGGCAATTCCGCCTGCTCCCTCCTGAGGCTTTTGCTCCTGCTCCACCTTCTGGCCGCAATTCTCGCAAAATTTGGCACCGAGTTTAATTTCACTTCCGCAATTAGTACAGAATTTAGCCATTTTCATCGCCCCCTTTTTCTTTTATTGTAACCCAAGAAGCACTGCAATTCAAGAGAGTAAAAAGCGTACAGCGCCAAACCTTCACAGCTTGTTCGTTATACACTTTCTTTTATATATGTTAAAATATCTTTATGGTGCTTCCATAACGGTAGGCGGTTGCCCTCTGACGTGATAAATTCAGTTTCACTGAAAATCCCGCAAGAGGGAGGTGTTACTGATGGATATACTCGAAGTTATTGCTTTGCTGAGCTTATGCATTGCTTGCAGTGAACGTACCCCCGCCTACAGAGGCGAGAGCTTCCTGCTTCAACGAGAACAGCACTACAGCTCCGAGGAACTGCTGCGGCTTACACTCTCTCCACAGGCGTAGATTCCCGTGCGACCCACGGTACTTTATGCGTTATGTCAGGCAGATATTCGCCTAGCTTCTTCTCGTATATTTATCGCAGCGTTCTTATCTCGGTTATGGTGACTGCCACATTTAGGACAATCCCATTCCCTTACAGATAAGTCCTTAGTTACATCGTTTTGGAAGCCACAAACATGACATAGCTGACTGCTTGGATACCACTTGTCTACCTTTACAAGCTGTTTTCCTTGCCATGCTAATTTGTATTCCAATATATTTGTGAACATATTCCAGCCATTATCTGCTACGGACTTACCAAAACTGAATTTACCGCCTTTCTTGCGTTTAGCCATCGCCTTGACGCTGATATCCTCGATACCAATAGCATCATATTTGTCTACCAGATCGCGAGCTTTCTTATGCAGAAAATCGCGACGTTGATTGGCAATTTTCTCATGAAGCACAGCTACGCGAAGCCTTTGCTTCTCACGATTGTGGCTTCCTTTTTGCCTTTTGGATAGTTTTCTTTGTGCTTGAGCCAATCTCTTCTCGGCTTTACGCAAAAAGTTTGGATAATTCGCATCATCTTCGTCAGAAGCAACATACAGACCGTGCATGGCAAAATCAAGCCCAAGAAATTTCTTCGGCATTACAGGGAGTATTTGGTTTTCGTACTCCACCAAAATACTGATATAGCATTTTCCTGAAGGTGTTCTGCTTATTGTAACGGTCTTTATCGTGCTGTTTTTCATCAGGGGACGATGCAGACATAATTTTACCCAACCAACTTTAGGCAATTTAACCTTATTTCCTTCTAATCGGACAGAGCCTTTTTGATTGTTCGTAGAATATGAGCAGTGTCCTGTCTTCTTAGACTTGAAGTGCGGTTTGCCGAAATGTTTTCAGTTGCGAAAAAAATTGTTGTATGCCTTGTTCAGGTTCATCTGTGCATTTGCAAGAGCAAGACTGTCCACTTCTTTCAGCCAAGGAAAATCTTCCTTATACTGTGCGGGAGTATTGTTCAGTTTCTTGCCTGTTTCTTTGTAGTAGTCAAGGCGGTCGCCAAGCATCTTGTTATAGATGAATCGGACACAGCCGAAAGTCTTGGCAAACATAATTTTTTGTTCAGCCGTTGGATAGAGCCTGTATCGGTATGCCTTATTCACTATAATCTCACCTGCCTTGATGTTCTATGTATTTTCGTATTGTTTCAATAGAAGCACCGCCTGTTGTCAACAGGCAATAACTTCTTGACCAAAACATTTCTTTCCACAATTTACGCCTAACCTCTGGAAAATCTTTTTTGATCAGCCTTGAGCTGGCACTTTTATAAGCATTGATGAATTTTGATAGTTCTGTATTGGGATGAGCGCGAAACATGATATGAACATGGTCTTGGTCGTGATTCCATTCCTCCAACGTTATGTTATACGATGAACCAATGCGAACAAAAATATCTTTAGCGTATTGGCTCATTTGGTCAGAGAACACTTTGCGGCGATACTTTACCACCAAAACAAGACGGTAATAGAGTAAGAATACTGAATGGTTATTGCTATCCAATTTCATAGTATAATCAATCCTTTCTCATCTACGACTGATTATACTACAGAACTATCTACATAGCAATGGTATGGCTCAATTACTTACGTAAATTCGCCATACCCGCCTTCATCCCCCACCTAAGAGGTGGAGGACTTCTGGCGGATTAGGTTAAATTAGGTATGGAAATCAACAAGAACGCAAAAAAAATAACCGCCCAGCCTCGCAATCTGACGGTTATTTTTCATAACTAAAAGTTTTAAGGGCAACCGTCTATCGGTAGCACCATTTCTATATTTATAATAGCAAAAACACAAGCTTTTGGCAAGTTCAGGCAGGCCTACCTGCCAAAGCTGCGCAAATACTCCTTCAACAAAAAGGTGCAGAAATAAGGAAACGTATAGACATTATTATTGCAGCCTATATTACCACCTACAACCTTAATCCCGAATCTTATATCAGGATACTTATCACTGTTAATCAGGGTATTCAAGGAGCGGGCCATGTTATTGGTCGCTTTAACCTCAACCGGCACAAGATTGTCAGCAGTACGCAAAAAGAAGTCTTCTTCCAGCGTAGAATCATCCTTTTTATAATAATACAAACCACAGCCGGCTTTTTTCAACGCCTCTGCTACAATATTTTCGTACAACGCCCCCTTATATACACCTAAATTTTTATAAGCACGCAAATCCTCCTGCGCCTCATCGTCAAGCATGGCCACCAACAGACCGGTATCAGCCATATACAGCTTATATTTCGTCTCATCATAATTACCCTTGAGCGGCAGCTCCGGAAAAGACAGACAGTAGCAGGCATTAATAATCCCTGCATCACACAGCCATTCTATGCAGCCACGATAATCCTTAAAGCGTGCCCCCTTAGCTACCTTCGTTATCTGAAACTTTTTATTATCCTTCGCCAGCTGTACAGGTATATGCTTAAATACATTCAGAATACGTGTCTGGTCCATACCATCTGCATACTTACGTATATCCTCCTCGTAATCCGCCAACAGCTGCCTTTGTGTTTCCAGCGAACCGGCAAAAGTTCCCTTCTCTATGTATTCGCTCACCACAGCAGGCATGCCACCTAAAATGCAGTACTCTGTAAATAATTGCATGAACACCTGCATTTCAACCTCACTAAAAGGCTTAAGCGTGCGCATATGCTCTAAAAAGCTGTCGCGCACAGATTTTTGATGTCCCTTGGCCCATAAAAATTCCTCAAAATCCAGGGAATACATTTCGTAATCTGTTTTATAGCCTACACTGTTGCTTTCAATCCTTTTGTAATTGATACCAAGCATGGAACCACTGCAGATAACATCAAAACGTCCATCAAGCTTAAAAAATTTTAACGCTGTAGCAATTTCAGGAAAATCCTGTAATTCATCAAAGAAGATTATTGTTTTCTGCGGCTCGAATATTTTACTTGTATCCAGCAAGGAAATATTTTTTATAATAGCATCTGTATTATAGCCATCAGCAGTAATCATCTTGTACTTGGGTTCTTCAACAAAATTTATGTAAATAACATGCTCGTAATTTGCTTCAGCAAAACGTCTGACAGATTCAGTTTTGCCTACCTGGCGAGGACCTTTAACAATCAGCGGCTTATGCTCTTTTTCCTGCTTCCACTGCATCAGATAGGTATCTATTTTTCGCTCCAGATAAGTCATGCCTTCACTCTCCTTTTGTGCTCTTTTTTCTATTATACAACGTACGCAATACTCCTTCAACAAAAAAATGAGCCTATTTTAGGGTTTCATTACAATTTCATGAGGATATTTTAGGGTACTGACAACAATTTCATGAGCCTATTTTGAAGTGTCGACTACAATTTCATGAGGATATTTTAAAAAATTCCAACTCAATACCGTACACATGCAAAAAACCGTACAGCCCCAAAGCCTTGTGTGGCAAGGGGTTGTACGGTTTATACGGTTTTCAGGAAGTACTGCATTAAGCTCAAGCAGTTCTCTTTTCTGCCAGACGGCGCACCTCTTCCACAGTAAGCTTGCTGTGCTTAGCAGCAAAATCAATACTCATACCATCTGCCAACAAACTCAATGCAACCTCTACACTTTTCTTATGCACTGTCTCTTTAGCTGCTTGTTCAGCTACATTCTGTGCATATAATTCAATGATATCTGTCATTTTTTCTTCGCCCTCCTTGCTACATTTTAAAAACTCCATACGCTCGGCAAATTCTTTATAATGCAGCTTTGCCGGTTCTGTACAATATAAATCCTGCATCAGCCTCCCCAATGCAGTATTGTCACGACAATTACTGTTTACATAAACAATATACGATCCATCAGAGAAATCTGAACTCTCCTCTTTAATTACGCGCTCTACGCTGTAAAGCGGAAGTCCTTTCTTAAATACATCATTTTCAGTAATAAAAATGATATAGCTGTCAGGCAGCTCATTGTAATCCCTATTGGCTTGCAAAAATTGCGTGTCTAACACACTGCTGTAGAATCTTGCTCTTCTCACAGATGCGCCTTCATCGCTTCGCTGCACTTCCACATTAAAATATCTGCCAAATCCATCCTCTGCCAAAATATCCAGCTGTGCGGAATGTCCGTAAATATTTTGAATAAATCTTTGTATCCTTACATTTTTCACTTTGATTTTATCATCTTTCAAAATAACGCGCAACATTATTTGCGCTGCCGACACATTCTCATCCAGCATAAGATTCATAAATTTATTATTCATCATACTTAGTCCTTCTATTACCTGTCTGATAAGCTTATAATCTGTCTGCATCTCAGCAACTCCTTTGCAATTATCTGATTATTCTCTATTTTTAACAGTATAGCATCCATCTCGGCAGAAGTCAACATAATTTTCTGATTATTCAATTGCTATAAAAAAACTGCCGCCGAACGTGTACCTATTCACTAGTACAAATCCGACGACAGTTGCATTTTTTATAAGTCTAGCTCATTTTTATAAGGTCTTCAGGTATTCCAGGCGCTCGTTAATCGCAGCCTTTTTACCGTTCAGCTCTTCAGCCTTAGCCTTCTCTTTTTCGATAACAGCCTCAGGTGCTTTTGCCAGGAAGCCGGCGTTGCCCAGCTTACCTTCAACACGGCTCAGCTCCTTGTCGATAGCAGCCATCTCTTTGTTCAGGCGGGCATTTTCCTTCTCGACATCAATCAGGCCTGCCAGCGGCAGATAAACCTCAATGCCTGCTACAACTGCAGCCATAGCATTTTCCGGTTTAGCAGCATTGTCAGCCAGTACAGTCAGCTCGCTGATAGCGCCCATCAGATGGATGTAGTCGGCGTTAGCCTCAATGCCGTCCTTCAGGTCGGCAGCAGCCAGCATGGTTGCCGGAACCTTCTTTCCGGGCGGTACGTTAACCTCTGCACGCATGTTACGGATAGCCTTGATGCTTTCCATAATTGCGCCCATCAAGCGTTCTGCCTCGTCGTCCATCAGAGCTTCGTCAGCCTCAGGCCACTTGGAAATCATAATGCTTTCTGCTTCATGCGGCAGGCATTGGTAAATTTCCTCGGTGATGAACGGCATGTACGGATGCAGCAACTGCATAGCGCTTGTCAGTACGGTTGCCAGAACATGCTGTGCGGTTGCACGCTCTTCGGCGTTTTCTTTATTATACAGACGCGGTTTAGCCAGCTCGATGTACCAGTCGCAAACCTCGCCCCAAATGAAGTCATAAATCATGCGGCCTGCTTCACCCAGCTCGAACTTCTCCAGCATTTCGGTAACGCTCTTAGCGGTGTGCTGCAGACGGGACAGAATCCATTTATCAGCCAAGGTATACGGAGCCAGCTTAGCGTTAGCATCGTAGCCTTCCATGTTCATCAGAGCGAAACGGGAAGCGTTCCAGATCTTGTTAGCAAAGTTACGGGTTGCCTCTACACGCTCCCAGTAGAAACGCATATCGTTGCCCGGAGTGTTGCCGGTAATCAGCATGAAGCGCAATGTATCAGCGCCGTATTGGTCAATAACCTCCAGCGGGTCGATGCCGTTGCCCAGAGATTTGGACATTTTGCGGCCTTGGCTGTCGCGAACCAGACCATGGATGAATACCTTGTCGAACGGAATCTCATGCATGAATTCCATACCCATAATCAGCATACGTGCAACCCAGAAGAAGATGATATCGTAACCGGTTACGAGTACGCTTGTCGGATAGAATTGCTTTAAGAGCGGAGTCTTATCCGGCCAGCCCATAGTAGAGAACGGCCACAGAGCGGAACTGAACCAGGTGTCCAGTGCGTCCTCATCCTGATGGATATGTGCGCTGCCGCATTTCGGGCAAACAGTCAAATCGGTGCGGCTGGCGCTCATTTCGCCGCAGTCATCGCAGTACCATACAGGAATGCGGTGGCCCCACCAAATCTGACGGGAAATACACCAGTCGCGAATGTTATCCATCCAGCCGGTATAGGTTTTGGTGAAGCGTTCCGGTACAAACTGAGTACGGCCGTCTTCAACGCAGTCCACAGCAGCCTTAACCAAAGGCTCCATCTTAACGAACCATTGAGTGGAAACCTGAGATTCAACAGCATGACCGCAGCGTTGGCAGTGTCCTACAGCATGGGAATGCTCTTCAACCTTAACCAGATAGCCGTCAGCCTTCAGGTCAGCAACGATAGCCTTACGGCATTCCTCACGGGTCATGCCTTCGTATTTGCCGGCTTCTTTAGTCATAATGCCGTCCAAGCCGATAACAACGATGCTCGGCAGGTTGTGGCGGATACCCATCTCATAGTCGTTAGGATCATGGGACGGAGTAATTTTTACAGCACCGGTACCAAACTTGGTATCAACATAACTGTCAGCGATAATAGGAATAATTCTGTCGGTAGTCGGCAGACGCAGGGTTTTGCCAACCAGGTCACCATAACGCGGGTCCTCCGGGTTAACTGCTACTGCAGTATCGCCGGGCAGAGTTTCCGGACGGGTGGTAGCAATCATCAGGCTGCGGCCTTCTTCTTCAACTACGGGGTAGTTGATGTACCAGAGATGGCCAGGGTCATCCTTATGCTCAACCTCGATATCGCTCAGTGCGGTGTTGCAGTTTACGCACCAGTTGGTGATACGGGTGCCTTTGTAAATCAGGCCCTTTTCAAACAGAGTGCAGAAAACCTCGCGAACAGCCTTGGAGCAGCCCTCGTCCATAGTGAAGCGCTTACGCTCCCAGTCGCAGGAAACGCCCAGATGCTTCAGCTGGTTGATAATGCGGTCGCCGTATTGCTCCTTCCATTCCCAAACGCGTTTCAAGAACTCTTCGCGGCCCAGGTCATAACGAGTCTTGCCTTCCTCTTTTTTGATAACCTCTTCAACCTTAATTTGGGTTGCCAGGCCTGCATGGTCATAGCCGGGCATCCACAGGGTGTTGTGACCCATCATGCGGTGCCAGCGGATCAGAATATCCTGCAGGGTATTATCCAACGCATGGCCCATATGCAGCTGACCGGTAATGTTCGGTGGGGGGATAACAATACTGAAGGCTTCCTTGCCTTCTTCTACTTCGGCATGAAAATAACGATGCTCTTCCCAGAATTTATACCATTTCTTCTCTACGGAAGCAGGATCATAAACCTTAGGGATATTATGCTCTTCACACATAAAAAAATTCCTCCTTAAAATAAACAAGCCCTGTCCTTTACGGACAGGGCGAATAATCGTGGTACCACCTATCTTCCTTATGCTTTTTGCACAAGGCACTCAATGCACGTAACGTGTGCGCACGTTTTTGCCTACTGCAATGTTCAGCAAAACAGCTCCCGAGCTACACTCACCTCACCGCCACACAGCTTGCACCAACCGCCGCTTCTCTTTAGTAGCTTTACGGAGATAAGCCTCTCGTTCCTTGCCTGTAGATATTTTGTTATACTCTATATCTTAGCAAGGAAGAGGTGGGATTGTCAAGAGGGGGAATAAAGCAATTATTCTCACTCCCATGTTTTTTCAGCAAGTATATTGGCTATTTCTTCTGTTGAAGGCAATTCATCAATTCCCAGCAATTTGTTTAAATCAAACACTTTAACAAATCGTGCTCCACCATACGAAGTCTTTTTATATTCCGTCTGGAAAAATTGCTCAACAAAAAAGTATTTATGCGGACATCTAAGCAAATTGTAACCATACTTTTTACCATCCTCTATAGCTTCAAGTATCGTCTGCTTACGTTCATCTGTTATTTCACCCTGTTCAGCACGATACAGTAATACATTATCTGCAAATTCAGTTACAATAACAGCATTCACCTTACCTATAGCTCTTACTGCCTTATCCGTATATAAACCTATATATGGATAGTTTTGCGGACTGTGTGCTAACGTATCATAATAAACATTTGCTTTTTTGTTAAATTGGAATGTAGTCCCAGCACCATACATCTTCATATAAGTACTTCTAGCCGAATCTTCTTTTTCAATTACATTTTTCGTAGCAGGAAGTTCGACATTTTCGCTTTCAATTATATCTTTATCAGCAGAAAGGTTCTTATTTTCACTTTCAATTGCATTTTCTATAACGGAAAGAGTTTCACTATTACTTACCACATTACCTGCAAGAGCTTTTTGCAGCATCTGAAGATATTTTTCATCGCTAATACTCCAACAGCTAGGGTGATACAATGAAATAACCTTGATTTGCTTATCTAATCGAATATAATTTTCTAACAGCCAACGTACTCCATCTCCACAACACACTATTAATTCAGGAGAAATTAATTCTATCTCTTGGCTGATAAATTCAGCATACCGTTTTACATATTCCTCTAAAGTTTTCCATACGCAACCAACAAACCCTCCACGCTTATTCAAATTTATAACTGCGACAGAACGCAAAGCGGCATGGTCTTTATTTATCGTCTTAAAATCATCATTAAAAATAGCATTAGCCAGCATAGAAAGACGCTTAGAGAATATCGTTTCCGGCACTTCACCATAAGCTACCCTGCGATGCCAAAACATAACAGTTTCAGCATTTTTAGCAGCTGCTTTATCATCATCGTGTTCACCATACCAATAAGCTTCTTTAGCAATAAACAAAATTCTTGGCGAACTTTTAGCAAAACTTTCTTCGTTAATTATCCCATCAGGTAAAAAAGCATAACTAGGTACATTTCCGGTAATATAATCAGTATTAACTTCACACTTATGTGCTAATTTCCACAGAGGCAATAATTCTCCAACACTAGAGCAAGCATTAATATGCTTCTTTTGAAATGGAAATTCAAAATTATTAGTGTTACTTGTGTCAGACATACCCTTAACCTCCAAAACTTATATTACGTCAATAATTCTCATTATCGCTGTCAGTGTCCTGTTTAAAATCTTCAGCATAATTATCAAAATGATAGCCATCTTCAAAAGCAGCTAAATCCGCACGATTATTAGTAATTTCTTTAGCTGCATTATAATCTGTCATCATTGATTCCACTTCGTTATAAGCTTTATAATACGCATCATTAACTAAGCTATAATCTTTTTGTTTTTTAGCTACACGCTTACTCTCATTATTATTTTCACTTAATATTCTATTAAATTCTAAAGTACGAGTTTCTTTATTATTAGGATTATAGCGATCTTTCTTCAAAGCAGACACAGCATAAGCATCTGTTTTGGCAATAGGACTAGAGCTAGGAAGCTCAGTTGCTCTAGTATTATCACAAATAGAAGAATTATCTTGCTCAGGCTTCCTTTTCTTAGCGGAATCGAATGCAATCAACGCAACGAATATAATTGGCGCTAAAAAAAGAAAAATTAAACATGGGCCTATTCCTGACATGAACTACACCTCCAACAAGAATATTTTTAATTCATCTTAATTTGCATTATACTACACACGTTATAGCAAAAACGGCACAGCTACCCCAAGCTCCTTCTCCCTAGCCATCTCCCAAATCAAAGGCATATTATTACTTTCCCCTATAATATCCATTATCACTCCATGCTGACCACAAGTCATACATTTCTACATAATGTTCTTTGATAAATCCTTGTATTTTACGTACATCCAAATCATTTAACGTACCTTGCTTCATCAGTTCTGTATCGCCGTTACCTTTTACAAAAAACTTTGCTGAACCCGCTTCTGAAAGTCTTTTATCACTAGCATGTACATGCATACATTCAATAATGCACTTACTTGTAAAATAAAGATAATATCCGCAAACTTTAAAATCAAAGTACTTTGGCATAATCCTTCTCCATATACTTCACATTAGCCTGATAAAGCTTGTTGACTTTATACGCTTCGATATCATCCATATTAGTTTCTACAAGCTCATTATTATAGAAATAAGCAGCATGATCAGGCTTATGCAAATTTATAACAGTTACACCCTCGCCCCTATCAATAAACGCATATCCTTGAACGATAACCTCAGCAGCATCTGCTAATTTTTGAACATCAGCCATAACGCACCTCCACTTTTTTTATCGGCGCTAAAAATTTCTTAGCATTAAAATATAAGTTATCCAGCATGGGAAGCAAATCAATATAGTCTTCAACCACACCTAACTTTTCGTGCAAACAATCAACAACAATGTATCCATATGGAGCATCCCATTCTTTAACTTTTAAATATTTCACTAACCTATCTGATGTTTTAAAACGAAAATCATAACCACCATAAGAAAAAGTCGTAAATCCATCTTTGTTGCTCAAATAAGCTGTATCTTTGTTCTGCATATTTTCACCACCTCATAAATTGCTGATCAGCTCTACTCAAATTATACCACACGAATAACTTTTTGATAACTATTTACCACTTCAAAAAGCCGCCACGCTCATGCGCAGCGGCTCACAGCAGTTCACTTACCACACTGCCACATATACTGCTTTTCATCTGCAGCTTGTGAAGATAAGCATTTCATTCTTAGCAAAGACCATAACACCATTTCAAAGTGAAGCTCAATCAAAGGATTTTCTCACAACATATGTAGTTTTGCCGTCAGGAATATCCGGATTCTGCTCAAAAATAGAGCATAGTACAGACGTTAATTTATCGGTAGCAGCCTCTGACTGCATATTGATGGTGTAAACCTGATGCTGATAAACTTCCTTACCTTTGGAATTTTTAAATTTTACCTTATTGTTATGCTTGGGTCCAAGGGCATACAGATAAACAGCATGATATTTTTCATTAGGATTATTTATCTTGGAATCATTGACGAATTTACCATTGTAAGACGGGTGGAATTCAAGCGTCGATGCAAAATCATCAATGTACTTAAGCATTTCCGGCGTAATTTTAGGTGTTTGCGTCACATCCTTAATGTAACTGGGATATCTGTAATATTTTCCGTCCTGAGGTTTTACTACAACATTCTCCACCTTCTTCTCCGGCTCAGGCGCAGGCTTTTTGTCCTTGGCATCATCCCCGCAGCCTGCTGCCAAAAGCAGTGCTGCAACCAAGCCCGCAGCAGCCAGATACTTAAAATGCTTTTTCATAATCTTCGCCTCCTTTTTTCATCTGCTTAAGCTTTTGCTTTTCTCTACGCTCATTATATGCCAGGGAACTAAAAAGCGCCCCACCCCAAAAGCCGTTTTAGGGTAGGACGCTCAAAATTTTTATTAATTTATGCTAAAGCAGGTCAATCAAATCTTTTTTTCACAACATATGTAGTTTTGCCATCAGGAATATCCGGATTCTGTTCGAAAATAGAGCATCTTACAGACTTTAATTTATCAGTAGCGGCATCTATCGTCATATTGATGCTGTAAACCTCCTGCTGATAAACTTCATTACCTTTGGAATTTTTAAACTTGATCTTATTGTTATGATTTGGACCAAGAGCAGACATATTGATATAGTGAATTTTTTCTTCCGGATTCTTTATCAGGGAGTTATTGGTGAATTTTCCCTTGGAATCCGGATGGAATTTAAGCGTCGAAGCAAAATCATCAATGTACTTAACTATTTCCGGTGTCATCTTCGGTGTTTTCGTCACATCATTAATGTAATCAGGATATCTGTAATATTTTCCGTCCTGAGGTTTTACTACAACATTCTCCACCTTCTTCTCCGGCTCAGGCGCAGGCTTCTTGTCCTTGGCATCATCCCCGCAGCCCGCCGACAAAAACAGCGCAGCAATCAAGCCTGCCGCAGCCAGATACTTAAAATGCTTTTTCATAATCTCAGCCTCCTTTTTTGCTTTTCTCTACGCTTATTATATGCCAGGGAGCGAAAAAGCGCCCCACCCCAAATGCTATTTTAGGGTAGGACGCTCAAAATTTTTATCAATTTATGCTAAAGCAGCTCATTTAAAAACCTTCTTCATGATTGTTCTGCTCTTGCCATCCGGAATGGCCTCATTCTGCTCATAAACAGAATACTCAACATATACAACTTTATTGGTATCTGCCTTTACAGACATACGGATATGATAAACCTCCTGCTGATATACTTCCTTCCCCTTAGAATTTTTAAATTTGTTATTGCGATTATGATTGCTGCCATTGGCATGCAGCCAGATACGATGATATTCTTCATTAGGTCTATTAATGCGTGAATCATTAAGGAATTTACCTTTTTCAGACGGCGCCAATTTTACGGTCGAAGCAAAATCATCTACATATTTAATCATCTCAGGCGTCATTTCCGGCGTTTTGGTTACATCATCAAGATAGGAAGGATATCTGTAATATTTTCCCTCTGGCGGTTTAACTACCGGTGCTTGGGCTTTTTTATCTACCTTCTGCTCTGTCTTGATGTCCGGCTTATCAACTTTCTTCTTGTCCTTGGCATCATCGCCGCAGCCTGCCGCCAAAAGCAGCGCTGCAATCAAGCCTGCCGTTGCCAAATACTTAAAATGCTTTTTCATAATCTACGCCCCCTTTTTTTACATCTGCTTAAGCTTTTTGCTTTTCTCTACGCTTATTATATGCCAGGGAGCGAAAAAGCGCCCCACCCCAAAAGCAGTTTTAGGGTAGGACGCTCAAAATTTTTCGTTTTTTTAGCTAAAAAAGTTATTTTTCAGTGGAAATTGCTTCTTCCGGCAAAAGCTCAGGCAGTTTTGCCCTTCAGCTTAAGCACTGCTGCCAGCAGCAGGCTTACTACAAAGCAGGCGCTGAAGAAGTACAGGGTAAAGCTGTAGCTGTGTGTGCGCTCGTAAATTACGGATAAAAGCAGCGGTCCCGCAATACCTGCCAGGCCCCATGCCGTCAGAATACGTCCGTGGATTGCGCTCAGCTGCTTCGTGCCGAACAAATCACTCAGGTACGCCGGCATGCAGGAGAAGCCGCCGCCGTAGCAGGTGATGATAATGAACACCAGAAGTTGAAACATAAAGCTTTCATTTACGCCACCCAAAAGGTAGAAGGCCACAATCTCAATCACGAAAAATGCCAGATAGGTATTCGCACGGCCAATATAGTCGGAAATAGTGGACCACACAATACGGCCGCCGCCGTTCAGCAGGCCGATGATACCAACCATAGACGCCGCCGCAATCGGAGACATACCGATAACCTCCTGTGCCATAGGCGATGCTACAGCCAAAAGACCGATACCGCAGGTGATATTCGTAAAGAAAATCCACCACAAAGCATAGAACTGCCAGGTGTGCATAGCTTCCTTCACGGTGTACTGTACATGCTCAGGCATCTGCGCTTTAAACTGGCCCTTGCCTGCTGCAGTTTCCTGCTTTGGCGGCTCCAGATAAAGTGCGGAAGCAGTCATAACTACTGCGTAAATGCAGGCCAGAATCACAAAGTTTTCTACCAGACCATATTTAGCAATCAAAATCTGCATCAACGGACCTGCAACGAGGCTGGCAAAGCCAAAGCCCATAATCGCCAGGCCGGTTGCAAGACCGCGATTATTGGGGAACCACTTTACCAGTGTAGACACCGGCGTAATATAGCCTGTTCCAAGACCGATACCGCCGATAACGCCGTAAAAAAGATATAACAGCAGCAGGCTGTGCTGCGTCAGTGCATAGGCTGTACCCAGCAAGCCGCTTACGAAAAAGCACATGGATATCAGACCGCTGCGGCGCGAACCGTATTTTTCTACATACGTTCCCAAAAAGCCTGCGGAAGTACCCAGGAACAAAATCGCCAGTGAAAAGGTCCAGGTAACCTCCTTCAGCGAAAAACCCATAGCCTGCATAATAGGCTTCGTCAGTACACTCCATGCGTATACGCTGCCAATGCTGATGTGAATGCCGATGGCTGCCAGCACGATCAGCCATCTGTTTTTTGTCTGTTGCATCATGAATACCTCTCTTTATAAGTATTACCTAGTCACCCGGGTTTTCCTTTTGC
>UMAA01007230.1_pt1 | contig 41725 bp, 20 predicted proteins | sample 1963611 | NCBI WGS metagenome assembly UMAA01 (sample SAMEA4835906, study PRJEB28245) | human gut metagenome | biome: gut microbiome; material: fecal sample | place: Denmark | collected 2008 | reverse complement strand
GAACAGGTCAATCAGATTTCCGGCTACCTCGACACTTGGGAGAATGTATCCTTTGACGACAAACGGCGGGTGGTGGATTTGATGGTTACCACCATAGCCGCCACAAGCGACACCTTGAATATCACATGGAAAATCTGACGGGTGGAACCCCTCCCGTCAGATACTTACCCTGTGTAGTCCCTTGTAAACTGTACTTTGGCAAATGAAACACTTCAAAAGCTTAATAACTATTTTATTAAATTATCGTAGTACCAACCTCTATGCTCTAACAATGTAGTATGGTTTCCAGATTCTATTACCATACCATTCATCATAACATATATATTATCAGCCTCTTGTATTGAGGCAAGTCTATGTGTAATTATAATTAATGTTTTATTAGTAACTTTAAGATTATCATATATCTTTTTTTCCGTTATTGGATCTAAATTACTTGTTGCCTCATCAAATATTAGTACTTCTGTATTGCTAATCAGTGCTCTTGCAATAGCTAATCTTTGCCGCTGTCCACCTGATATATTTTGCCCTCCTTCACCTATTATTGTATCCAATCCTAATGGCATGTTACGGATATCTTCCTCTATCTCAGCCATAGAAAGTGCATCATATATTTCCGTATCAGAATATTTCCCAGTAATGTCAACATTTTTTCGTATAGTAGAATTAAGGCACATGGGATTTTGTGTAACAATAGAAAACCACTTATAAATTTGTTCTCTCGAAATGCAATCAATATTCTCTTTGTTAATAAAAATGCTTCCCTGTTGTATTTTTATAGCGCCCAATATTGCTTTTATAGCTGTCGATTTTCCACTTCCCGATAAACCTACTATCGCTATTGTCTGTCCTTGCTTTATCTCCATTGAAACTTTATTTAATACAAGCGAATTATTATAAGAATAGCATATACTATTCAGCGTCAAATTTTCAAATGATTCATTTAACTCCTTTCCCAAAAACTGATTTTCTTTGAAATACATTAATTCCTTATATCTTAGTAGAACTTCTTTTATTGAATTAAAACTTGGCATTATTAGAAATATACTGGAAAATGGAGCAGTAAAATATCCTACTAAAGTAACAAATGCAATTAGCGAGCCTGTTGTCATTTTGTTGTTCAAGACAAGTGAACTTCCCAATAAATATATAAACAACGGAAATACTAATTGTATCGTAGATACAAAGCATGCCATAATATTCGACACATTTGTTTTTTCACGGAATAGTGCTATTAAGCAATCATACTTGTCTTTTAAGTTATTGCAGATAATACCGTCCATACCCATACATTTTATTTCAACAATATTTCCTAAAGTATCAATGAGTTCGCTCTGTAATGAACTTTGACTTTGCATGTATTTCCTTGTTTTTATTGCACTTTTCCCATTCAAGAAAAACATCAATGCGATTTGTACAATAGAAACAAGTATTGTTAATAATGTTAATTCTATAGAAGAATATAACATTGCAAAAAAACACACAATAGATGTAATAGCTTGTATCACTATATTTATCATCCCGTTTGTCAACAAATCATTTAACTGGTTTACACTGTTAAATCTGTTTCCTATATCTCCAGCAGCATGCCATTCAAAAAAGTTTATATCCACGCAAAATATCTTCTCTAACATTTGGGAGATCATATTTTTGAACAAAGTCATATCAACAGTGAGCAGTATTTTTTGACGAATATAGCTTATAATAAAATATGATAATAAAATACATATTATTATAAACAACAACTTAATCATGTGAATTCCTATGTTATCCGCGAAGCCGTCCACTATTCGTTGTACAACTGCTGGAACAACTAGCGATATTCCTTGAATTAAAAGCATTAATATGCCAACTATAGCAAGTCTTTTCTTATCAACTTGAATTTTTATTTTTTTCTTTTGAGGATAGTTAACTACATCATCTGGTACAATCGTCACTAATATGTCTTGATACTTATCCATAATTTCCGTAAAAGAAACAAGCTCTTTTCCTTTAGCTGGATCAATAACTTGATACTTTCCTTTTTTTATCTTTTCAACTACGACAAAGTGACCAGAAGAACATAAAACAACCGGTAAATTATTTTTTAGATTATTTTCCTTGTATCCGTATTTATAAGCAGCAAACTTAAACCCATAATTTTCAACGATAGATTTCATCTCAACCAGAGACATACCATCTCTTCCAATATGGATAGTAGATCCTATATCCACAATATCTACTTTTATGCCATAATAATTCAAAATCATAGTTATGCAAGCAACGCCACAATCCAGACTTCCTAACTGTGATATAAACGGTATCGTTCTATGTTTTATCATAAACTTTCTCCAATTATTCTAAATTCAAAATACAAGGCAACTCTTTTTTTACTCTCCGGAGCAAAGAATATCCAATCCCAGATATTCCAAGCATAAAACCATAGTGTTCATATCCGTCTACTAATCCACAATTCCAATATTCCTTGTTGCGTTTTAAACATTCTATTAAAGTATTATGTTCCATATCTTTTAAATCTTTATCATTTAAAAACTTTGTATATTCAAATAAGATTTCCAAATTTCCTACTTGTCCATGACATAAACACTGATTCTTGAGTCCACCTAGACGAATAAGCGTATTAGCTGCTTTCGAAATGTCAGCAGTAATTATTTCCTTAAATTCGCTATCAACATATGGATAAATCTTTAATCTCGCCAATAATATACCCGCTGCTCCATGACACCATGTAACAGGATTATTGCCACGTTCCTCACCTGTTCTCCCTTTAAATAACCTTCTATCAGCCCAATTACCAAACGCCTCACTATACATGCTATTTTCTTCTATTATTGCTTTTTTAGCAATCTTTGTATATTTCTCGTTTCCAGTTACTTGGCCTAATTTAAAAAGGGCTAGCGCTATTCCACTATATCCATGAGAAAGCCCACTAACAGAATATGGCTGTCCTGGATATGTCCACCCCGTTTCTGAATTATCCTTATTTCCATTTTTTAATAATACATCTCCGGCTAAAATTGCTAAATCTAAATATTTTTTATTTCCTGTTATATGGTACATCTTTAATAAAGTAATAATGATTCCAGCATTTCCAGATGTAATATCATTGTCTTTATCAATTTGAACCTGTGTTTTAACAACACTATATAATTTTTCTGCATTTTTTATATAGTCTGTTCTACCTGTAATGTCAAACAAAACAGTATATACATACATCAATGAACCTTCTCCAACAAATCCACCACTACTTTGATCTGTCCCCATTTTATCGTATACCATAATAATATCTTCAAGATGTTCATTTAGCGTTTCGTCTACTGCCTGACATAACTCTCTACTCATATCATTTTTATACAATTCATTATATGTATGGCAGAAAATCGCAATTCCTCCTATTCCATCATACAAATTATAGCTTAAAGGCATCACATTCCACTTCACATCTTCAATTCCACCTAATGAAACACCAATCCAATTAGCCTTCTTTCTATCCGGTGTTAAAATTGCATCTTGATATAGCCTTTTTAAAATTAAACTTGTTGCGTGCATGATGACTTTTTCAAAAGATTCATTACTATTTAATGAATTCGGCTGCAGATAATCAATTCGCTTACGAGATATATTGTAACCAATACTACTAATATCTTCCAAAGATAGGATAGACAACACAATATATAATCTTTGCTGTTTTAAATCATGCATGTTCATGTTTTCTACTTTCTCAAGAACCAAATCATATGCTGTCCGCTCAAAGTAATCACAAATATGCAGGCCATATGCAGAATATAAATCCCTAGAATCTGCATTATAGTAATAAAATGGTATATCATTATGAACTAATTGAAGAACTTCATCCTTTACTGAAAAGTACTCCTTTTGTGAGTCAATTTTTTTATTTTTGGCAAGAGTCATTAAAAATATTTCCCTATATGCACTGTCTATCATGAAATCCGGGTGGTAAGATGTTTCTAAGACCATTGCATAAGTTTGAGTATCACGACGTAAATGACGAAGCTTTAACATCTTAAATCCTCTAATATTATCTATAACCTTTTCCTTATTATTAATTACATAGACGTATGCTCTTTCAAACCCACAAACAATGTCATCTAAATATTTTCCCGGCAGAACACCCTTTCCCTTAAATATGGGAAGATTATTTTGAGACGTAGATTTGATATAGCGGTACTCATATCGCATATCTGATCGATTTTCATTAATAATAACAGGAATTTTTACTGGATATTCTTCTCCACCCTCATGTGCCATACCACTTAAATCTATTGAAGGAGTACTCTTCCCTTTTCTCATATGAATCGGCAATAATCCTTGACCGATGACAGATTCACGAATTTTATTCAACGTATATGAATTTATTCTTGAAACATCATATTCCTCAAAATTTTTAAGTATTGTTTCAGTATCAATTATAATTGGATATCCACCTGAAGCAATTATATTTTCATTATGAATGTCATAGGCATTAAGTATATAATTAACACATAAAATCACACCCATTCTTCTGTAATAATTGCTTAACTGGATTTCATCATCACAAGCTAGCGGTATAACACACTCTTCCCAGCCATAGTCTTTCCTATCGATAACTATGTAGCTTTTCATATCAACTTCTATACACTGGCCTATCCAACGTAAAAAAAAGTAATACATTTTTTCACTTGCTATCGAGTGCGGCTTATACAAAATCTTTTTATTGTTTTCAAACTCAAATAACACTACAGACTTTCCATGGTTATGTGAATCGGAGCCTCCAACTGATATATTCATCAGTTCTAAATCGACCCCAAATTCTCTTTTTAAATCATCCAGATCATTTTCATATCTGTTTGTAACTTCTTGGTAAAATTCTAAAATATCTTCAGTTATATCCAAAATACTACGAACTAATGCGGGATAATTTTCAAATATTTCTATGATATATCGCTCATTATTCAAACATACCTCAGTATAAAAAGAATACTCTTCTTCAGGGTTACTTCCCTCTAATTCATTGTATTCTCTACATAGATTCATTTCAAAAATTAACGTTCTTACACTACAGTCAAGTAACTTTGTAAACAAATTATTTTCGAATTCAGATAAAATAAGTTTCTTATTTCGGCAAAAAAAATCATTATTTTTAGAAGCGTCCACTAACAAATCTTCAGCTACTCTTACAAAAGGTGCCAAAAATTGTGAAAAAGGGTATGCATTTTTTTGTGTTTCTACATCTAATACAAGGTCAGATTTATTATATTTCTTTTCAACATAAAGTTTCCATATTACATTGTTTTCAACGTCAAGTATCTCTTCAAACTCATCTTCTGATAATACTTTTCTTAAAATCCCGTTTTCTGATTCATTAATCTTTTCATAAATTTCTTTGCCCAGGATATTTTTCCAATACTCTTCTTTTCTAAAATTCGGAACTGCTTTTGTAGAATTATACTTTCTTTCAGATAAATATGTGCTTTGTTTCATTTTCGCTCCCTCTTATGATTACTTGTATCTACTTTTGAAAATCTGCTTTTGTAACGATTTTGTAATAAATCATTTTTTTGTTGAATTACTATTTAGTTAATGCTATTATTAAAGTGCTGGTTGCTGTATACTAAGACTCTTCCAAATATTCTTCATTAAATCTTAGTTGCAGCAGCTTGCTTTACGAGATCCCTGGCATTCTCCTGTGTAAGTACAAATGAATCCGCAGGAATACCAGTGACTTACATAATCAATAATCCCCGCTGTTACTTTGTCCAGTTCGGCCTCTGTTAATTCTTCCATAACATTACCTGCAGGATTGTTGATTTTTTCTCTTTCGATTGGATTTCTCATCATTTTTTTTGACATACTAATTTTCTCCTTTCATTTTGATGTTACAAAAGCAGATACAACTAACCATAAACAATATTTTAATTTTTATTATTATAGTTTTTTTGATAAAAAATCAAAAAAACTATATATGACAGAAAAAGATAAACCATCATACTCACTATCGATATTCTTATATCAAGGATCTCTGGATTTACCATTTCGAAACTAATGAAAGAATATCCGTATGTAACAGGATAAATATTTACCAATTTGCCATTACTAATAAAAATCCCAATGATTCCTAATAACATAGCTAAAAGTGCTCCCCATATATACTGTCTTGACTTTCTCGCAAAAAATAAAATAATTGGAAGTACTCCGTTTAAGATGAGAATATTAACACTAAAAACAGCTACTATCATACCAATAATATTGTTAAAAATCATTCCATGAGATTTTATAGCCACACCCATAAAATATATAATAAGAGATTCTATTGCTGACAAAAAAATATCAATCATAAGTAATATCAATATCTTTGAAATAATTATTTTTGACCAACAAACCGGAATTACTTCTAAATTTTTTCTTGTATCTTCCTCATATTCTCTACTAATTATATAACCACCAATAAGAGCCAAACAGAACGGAATCGCCATCGTCACACTATTCCAAATAACCATATTTGAAAAGTCAGTAAAATGAATCTCACCTTCTCTCATAGCATTTATTTGTATTGCTGAAATTATTACTGCAATAACAATTCCTATTACTCCAATATAAATAATCCGTAATCTTTTAAGCTTATGTGCTTCTGCAAATAAAAGCGCATTCATTTTATTACACTTCCTTTTTACTATATATTTTAATTGAAATCAGCAATGAGATAATACATGTCAAAAGGATAATTAACAATCCTTTATTCAATGGATAATATAATACATCCAATCCCCATTGCAAATTAGACGAGTACTGCAAAATTTGTAATGGATATGTAATCCTGTAAGCTAATAGTATTGGAAGTTGCTGTTTTAAAACTATTTCGCTCATATCCAACTGCCAAACTAAAATAAAATCTATAATTGATATCGAATTAACTAGTACCATAGTTAATAAATATGTTTTATCACACAAGATAATAATAATAATAATAGGCATTGAAGCAGCAATTGCCATAAAACAAGATACTGTTAATGAGATTAGTGCTTTTCCAAACATTCCAAACTCTCTTAAAAACACACCTCCTATAAGAGAGTACAACCATGAAATAAAAACAAATATAAAAACAAAAGTCATAGAAACTAAAAGCTTAGCCAAGAGCAATCCACTTTTATTCGTATCAATCACGAAAATATTCTTTAGCGTATCATTTTGCTTTTCAATCTGGATAAGTTGTGCAAATAATATGTAAAACAGACACGGCATTATGAGAAAATTCCCTATATCAACCAACATAGCAACTAGGCTTCTATATGGCAAGTCATCCTTGATACACATTACTGTAAAAACTGCTGGCATAATAATTCCAATCGCCACTATAATTCGCACTATTTTTTGCCTTTTAAGTTTCTTTAGTTCGTTTATATATAATCTAAGCAATTCCCTCTCCCCCAGTAACCTTAACAAAAAACTCCTCCATTGATTCTCTAACCAAATGAATTTCATTCACCTCAATTTTATTAGTAATTAAATCTTCATTTAGTTTATATGGAATCACACCTTTTTCTGGGATTCGTATCTTATTTCCTGATACAACTTCGTAATCATGAACATATGATAATTCATTTAAAATACTTTTTGCCATTTCAATATTTAAAACACTAACCTCAATATACTCCTGTCTCATTTTTTTTATATCTTCCTTAGTGTTTTCCATTATTAATTTACCTTGATCAATAATTCCGATATCATCTGCCAACAATTCAATTTCCGATAGGATATGCGTTGATATTAATATTGTTTTTTTCTCTTGCTCACAAAGATTCCTAATAAATTTTCTCATTTCATATATTCCGATAGGGTCTAAACCATTTGTTGGTTCATCCAGTATGAGTAAATCAGGATTATGCATAATAGTCAACGCTATTGCTAACCTTTGTTTCATTCCCATGGAATATTGTGAAAAAGTTTTTTTATCGTTATAGGAAAGTCCCACAAGTTCCAAACATTTTTTTATAGAACTCTCTTTATTCTCTATCTTTCGGAGCGATGCGAATATTTCCAAATTTTCTCTTGCGGTAAGATTATGATAAAACCCTGGAGCTTCAATTAAACTCCCGACATTTGATAAAATAGTACTCTTATTACTACTAATTTCTTTTCCCCATAAATATACATTTCCACTACTAGGTGAAATCAAATCTAATATCATTTTCATTGTAGTTGTTTTACCCGCACCATTTCGGCCCAACAAACCATAAATCTTCCCTTTATAAATATGTAAATTCAGATTATCAACAGCTTTTTGTTTTCCGTAAACTTTTGTTAAATTTGATGTTTCAATAATAAGGTCATTCATCACTTTTTCCTCTACACTTTATAACTCCATATCTTTTTATGCAATTTATCCTACCACTAAAAATGTAATTTGTGGAAATCTGACTGCAAGCTGTTTTTTTTTGACTGTGTAAAAATAATATTTGTGATACCATATATTAGTGTATTTATATAGTCCACGCACAGTAAGATGGATGCCTCCACAATTCCACAACTGCGCATTCCCTAAATCATAGTAAGTGAAATAATTCTTATTCCCCACGCCAAAAATGAAATAAGAAATTTGTATCCAGACTCTGCTTTTGTAATCATTTCTTCTGTTCAGTCAAAAAGAAGCTTGATTTTGGCCAATCAAGGGGGATCTACCTTCCTGTATATAGTGCCTCAGCAAATACAATTTCCTGTTTTCGGTTCTTGTACTTTCTTCTTGTCTTGTCCAATAGACCAACCGCCCGTTGATGTATCTTAGAACCTCATATATTTCTGATTTATAGAAATGCGTATAATAGTTAATCCATCCCTGTATCTGCTTATTGAACATATTTGCTATATCCCACAGGTCTTTATCTGGCTTGAACTGTAACTTCCATCCTCGGACAACCTTTCGTATGGCTTTCTTTGCCTTTTCACTCATTGCCGGCAGAAAGTTGGTAAAGAACTTACCGTATTTGTTCTTTGCATGCCTTGGTCTGAATGTATATTCCAGGAAGTCAAAGGATGTATGTTCATGTTTCCCTTTGCGGTCATCATCTTTACAATACACAATCCTTGTCTTTTCCATATTTAATTCCAGTCCAAAACCTACAAAGCGCTCCAGCAGTCTGCGCTGAAGATATTTTGCCTGTTTCAGGGATACACAATGCGCAATCCCATCATCCGCATATCTTGCCCACGGAATACTCGGGAACTCTTTTACCATAAAATCATCAAATACATAGTGCAGAAATAGATTTGCAAGTACCGGACTAATCACCCCCACCTTATGACGAGATAGATGTTATGCCGAGATACATCCAGTATTCTTAGGTTCTATCAGCGCGTTTACTTTCTGAACTCGGCATAAGCCGCCCTGTGGCACACCGCTTGTCGTGGCTCTTTCCAGTCCTTTTTCCATTACCCTCGCTTTCAGATATTTCCGAATCAGGTTCAGTGTGGTACTGTCATTTACTTGCTCTCTAAGTATCTGAATTAATTTGTCATGATTTACGTTATCAAAGAATTGCTCTATATCAATGTCTATGACCCATTCATATCCCTCGTTCAGATATTCCAATGCTTGTTTTATGGCATCATGGCAACCTCTTCCTGGTCTGAAACCATAACTAAACTCACTGAATATTTCCTCATAAATGTCTATAACAGGTTGAGCAATAGTAGCTTGTTATATCACTCGCTCCAAAACCGTCGGGATTCCCAATGGTCTTTGTTTTCCATTATCCTTTGGAATATAAACTCGGCGTACTGGCTTTGGCATATAGGTTCGGTTTCTAATTGAACGGATAATTTCATCTTTATTGTCCCTGATATATGCACCAAGTTCTTCAACATTCATTCTGTCAACGCCACTTGCACCTTTATTTTCCACTACTTTCTTATATGGATAGGTAAGTTCCTGATATTATAAATATCTCAAACTTTTCCCCCCATTCACACGGAGCGTGCGACTTTCACCGCACTCCGCGTTCCATCGTGTTTATATTGAAAAGTATTTATGTAGTAGACCTATATCAAGTTTAATTCTTGATTGCCAGCTAATACTCTATATTTATTTAGTCTTATGAGCTGGACTTTATTTAGCTTCAATAGAGCTATATATTTTTGTATTGTTTCTTCTGTTTTAGCGTGTATTAGACGGTGTACCGCCTCTTTTACCAAAATAAGATTTTTATAATCGTCATTTCCACCAGCTCCAGTTGGTACAATATGATGACAATGTATTTCATTAGCTTGTTGAAATTCTTCCAGAGTTATAGCACATTTTCCATGTTGAGCAGAAAATAGCGAAATTCGATTGTCTGCGTATTCTATTGTGCGATTTTCCAAAGATAATTTCATTAACTGGTACATCAGTAATTTATCAACACTTAGATTGGTGTGGATAAATTTTCTTCCCTCTAGAGTGTAGCAATTCGCTAAATACACCTTTGCCATTGGTTTTCTGTGTTGGATATATCCAACAGGGAAAATAGGTTCGCCCTCGCCAGCAACATACCGAAGCATTTTAGATTTACCATATCTTGTTGCCTCCTTTGTCGTAAGTTGTCTGCCTGTTTTTCTCAATCTGCCCCTTTTGTTTGTACCTAATCTGTTAGTGAAGATAGCCATTACAGCTCTATTCAGTTTCATACAATCCAGATTTACATTCGTTGCAATCTGATAATAATTTTGCATACCTAATACCATTGAATTATAAAGTCTTGTTTCTTCTAATTCCGTTTTCCCTTTTGAGGGAGAAGCAATTTTCTTTGCCTGTGATACCAGCTTGTCTTTTTGGTTTTTGAATTGTTTATCACTTATATGTGATTTAACAACTAACTTCTTTCTTCTCGGTATCATTTTAATCTTGAAACCAAGAAAGTCGGAGTATCTTTTTCTAACATTTACAATTCTTGTTTTTTCTTGTGATACTTCCAATTTTAATCGTTGTTCAATCCATTGAGTGATTGCTATTTTGGCTTTTTCAGCACTTTCCTTGTAGCGGCAGAAAACTCTAAAATCATCTGCATAACGAACCATATACATTTCCTTTAACTTTGTTTTCTTCATTTCTTTGTAAGCGTTGCTTTTACATGGGCTACCGCTTTTATTGATATGAACCACATAGTTTTTTGTAACAGGATTTCCCTGCCATTGGCTTTCTACCCAATGGTCTAACTCATTAAGAACAATGTTTGCTAGTAGTGGGGATATTATTCCCCCTTGCGGAGTTCCTTTCTCTGGATATGTTATTGTACCGTTAGTCATTTTGATTGGAGCTTTTAATATCCTTTTTAAAATGAATATCAAGTGCTTGTCCCGTATTCCCATAGCCCATATCTGTTTTATCAGCTTGGAATGGTTCACGTTGTCAAAGAAACCCTTAATATCAAATTCAATCACATAATGTAGCTGGCTGATTTGTAGGCGGTTATAGGTTGCTTTTATTGCATTTTCAACTGACCTATTAGGTCTGAAACCATAGCTGTTTTCACTAAATTTAGCTTCGCAGATTGGTTCTAATACTTGTTTTATACATTGTTGTATAAGCCTGTCCCACATACAAGGAATACCTAGAGGTCTGGTTTTACCATTTGGTTTTGGTATTTCTTTTCGCCTCACTGGCTTAGGTCGATACCCATGTGGACTGCCTGCAACAATGTATCTTACTTTTTTGACAACTGTTTCTGCTGGCAATTTGCCAATATCTTTAATTATTGTACCGTCTGTTCCTGCTGTTTTACTGCCTGCATTTGCTTTGATATTTCGATATGCCAGTAATATATTTTCTCTCGATAGGATAATATCCATAAGATGAGTGAAAATATCTCCATTCTTACTTTTGGCATATAAATCATCAAAGGTGTTTTGCATTTCGTAATATTCAGCGTGTCTTAAATCTTCTACACACAATGTTTCATTTTTATTTTTAGGCATAAGGCTTCACTCCTTTGCTTGAAATTGAGTGAGCTTTTTTATCTTACTCGTAATCCTTATTGAAACAACATAATACTTTTCTAATATATACACGACTTGAGGGCATTCCTCCATTCTCATTACAAGAATTTCTTAGGTTCGCCCTCTGCTTTTCAGCATTAGTTCAACTGCTTATTGTTCTTCGTCAGTTTATTCTCTTGATGAGAACCCAATACCTTTCCTCGTTCCGATAATCTTATCTATACATATATATCCTTAGGTCACTAGCTATAAGCCTGCTGGCTTGATACCGCCTGTAACGTTATATGGCATTTCATAACCTATATTCTTACTTTGCCACACCAGCTACGATTTCTCGTACCTTTGCATTTCTACAAAGTTCAAATTTAGACCCGTACATTCGCTGTTTCGTCAGTTCCTTATAGAACATTCTAACCATAGATATTTTATAGACCCCCGACCTGTTGGATACGCTACCCACCTCTGGATAGTTTTCGATAGAAGATATATGTTCATCAACTATTACGGTATCTTTCAGCCGTCTTTACCGAGCTTCAAACATTCTGAGTTTCCTCATACAATGCTTGTCGGAGGCTCAGGGCAGGCGTTTCAGAGCGTTACTTCATCATTCCACCTGTCAGATTATCAGTTCTCCTAATAACCAAACTTTTTCGTTCTTTTATTAGTGCCTTAGCTTTTCACTAAGGAACGAGTCGCACATAGGCTCTGTTTAAATTTTCCTTTGATGTAATCACATCTATTAATTCCATTTGTTGTTACTCCTCTGCTTATCACAAAATTCATGCACATCACCCCTCTCGATACAGACATTATCCCTCGGTTACGTTCCTACTTTTCACATCCATCTGATTTCTGGCTAACGCATGATTCTCTTAATAACGTTTCGTACTATAAATCGTTTCAGTCCTTCGGCTGTCACACCTACTATGACATCATCTGACTCCCTCTCTACACTGTTCTTACACCCATATCAGCTCCTCTCTCCGGCTTATCTTTTCCCTGTTTTTCCTGGATGATTCTCTTATTGATTTCCAAGCGTTCATGGATTGACGGTTTCTTCTCTTTTCCTGTCATTGCCTTTTTCTGTGCTACTGCCTTTCTTTCTGCTTTCCCTGCGTCCTTAACTGCTGTATTTATTTCAACGCCAGCTCTTGGCACAGCCTCTCTGCTCTCATTTATCTCTGCCACCTGCTGTTCTCGTCTCTCCTTCACACCTTTTTCTTCCAGACTGCAAAAGCTCTGCAAATACGGCAGTACATGATTCTGCATATCCGTCAGATCTTCCATATACTTCTGATACTCTTCATTACCTTTTCCTTGCTGATAGCTAATCCAGCTTTCATCTGTCAATTTCATTTCATTCTGCATCTTTAACTGACTGATGATACCGCCGTTTCCGCTACCAATGTCTATCTTACCTTGAAAATGATGCAGCATCTTGTCGCCCTTCTCAGCATAATATACTGTAAAAAACATCTGTGCTGTCGTTTTTGGTTCGTTGGTGTTGGGATCACGATCAGCATACCAGGCTTTGTCCTGTTCTACGGTTCTTGAATCCAAATCAGATAACTTCTGGCATCTTGGATTCCCCAGCTCACTTTTCTCACAATAATTCACATACACCATCGGTTCCATATCCTTTGGAAGTTCAGGTTCATAGGCTTTCAGTCTTTCTATCAATACACCTGAACGAACAGACAGGTCGCATTCTTCGTCTACAATATCCTTCAGATACGAAATATAGGAATGAATATTACCGCTTTGTAAATCCAGCATTACTTCCTGTACCGTATTTTCTCCCATCTCCACATTATCTCGATACTCATACGGATCAAAAGCTTCTGCAATCTCATCCAGTGCCTCTGCCAGCTGTTCTGTGGTCATCTTTTCTGGATACATTGCTTCTCGGACATTCCTCATCGGTACATACTTATAATCCGGCAATGCTTCATGGATTTTTTCAATTCCTTCCCGTACCAGTGCAAGTTCTCCATAAAATCGAACATCATCCATCAGATTTCCAAGTACGGTATTTCCTTTAACGATTGCAAATTCGGCTTCATCATAGTAACTGTCTTCCGGATCACGATAGATAATTCCCATTGAGCATCCCAGATAAGCTGTTTCTGGATTCTCCCTATATTTTTCATAGACTGCAGCTATCTGATTAACATCGGTACTTTTTTCATAAGCTCCCATGTCATGGAACTCATCGCATTCTGTGGCAAAGTATTCCAGATAAGGCTCTTTCTTCGGTGGCATATTGTTGAGGACGTTATCAATCATGTTATAATTCGCCTCTTCCAGTTCCTCCACCTTTGCTAAAGGCTTATATTCGCCCTGGCTTTTCTGAATCTCTGCCATTACAACCTCATCCATTTCTTCTACCTTTTCCATCAACTGATCATAATCCCCACGGATGTGTTCTCCAGTCCAGCCTTCGTCTTCCAAAAGTTCCTCTGCCGCTTCTTCAATAGAAATTTCATCATTCTCATAGACTCCACCATCCAGCAGACGGAAATCTTCATCATAAAAGGAATAATCATATCCTTCTTCTGTCCTCTGAATAGCAAAGTAACGTTCTCCCACCTCATATGCCAGTTCACTAAGAACCTGCTCTTCCAGATTCAGGAAAGAATCCAGCTGTTCAAAACTGATACTGTCTACAAAATGAGCGGTTACATTTTCTCCGTCATTCAGAACCACGATATCACTGACCGACAGGGAATGTCCCCGGAAGTCTTCCGGTCTGTCAATGTTGAATCTTTCAAAAATATCATCCAGTGACATATTTCCCAGTAATTCGCCAACATAGACCAGCTTATAATCTTCTTTTTTTATCTGCATACCATGACTTTCAATAAAGCGCATATTCATAAATGCATAGTTTTCGCCCGGTGAATCATCCTTGATCTGATAAATACCAAAGGTTCGCCTTGTTCCTAACAACAGGTTTGCCTCTTTCAAAGACTGAATCTGTGGATATTTCTGCATTTTCCATTCCAGGTTACGGAAACGCTCCAGTTCTGCCATGGACATCTGATAATGTTCTGGTCCTCGTTCAATTTCCATGCGTTCCGTGACATAGATCGGTGATGAAAAATTAGTAATCAAATAAATATCTGCTCCGGCATCGTATAATTTCAGTGCTTCTTTCTGATTGAGCACACTCATAGGCTCCTGAAATACTCCAAAATCTTCATCGGCATAATCCAGATCATTCTCCTCTATCCGTTCCCACATCTTCGATTCCATTCCAAACAGACCTTCATGCGCCTGTATCATTTCTTTACTCGCATATTCACCTTTACTGCCATCACTTCCAAGGCAATAAATCTTAGAACCCATTCTGTGATAATCCAAAGCTGCTTCTTTTCTAAGCGGTACCATATCTTCTGCTGTATATCCATAGTCACGTAATTCTAGCTTACCTATGGTTGGATCCGGCAGTTCTTGAATATCCATTTTTGCGTCATCCAGCAAATCCTCTCCCCCTTCTTCATCTGCCTGGCTCAATGCATCTGCCAGATTTCTTACCAGGGTCCTAATTTTCTCTTCCTCACCAATCAGATTCGCATATTCAAAAAGCTGTTCTTTTACATCTGTTGGAAATTCTATGCCTCTACGCTCTGCCTGACTGATCTGTTCCTGCGTAAATTCCTGCATTTTCTGTGTTTCTCTGCCCGTTATCCTGTTTCTTGCCATATAAATTCCTCCTGTGTTCTAAAAAATGGCATAACCGACAGAACCTTCTTCTACCAAATTATGCCATCTTTCCTATTTATTCCAGACCGAAGTCCCGTTTTCTGGTTTCCTTGCCAGTTTCACTTTCCCGCTGACTCTTTTCTTTATAAATCTGCAGTTTCTCATGGATAGAACCTCGTGCCGGTCTTTCTTCTTTCTCTTTTGATTCCGACTGCTCTGTTTCTGTATCTTCCCGTTCATCCATATTGAGAAGTGCATTTAACTCTGACAGCCGCTCCAGTTTTTGGTTCAGTTCCTCTTCTTTTGGAAATGGCTTCCCGACTTCCTCTTTGGCGTTTGTCATCTGCTCCTGTACCGTTTCCAGCCGTTGTTCTGCTTCTGCCAGTTTCTCCGGATAACTTTCTAAAAGATTATTGATACGAGTGATATTTCCTAGAGCATCGGCTCCCAATCGAACTTTAGCTACCGATTCATGCTTTACAGACAGGATAAACTCTTTGCTCCAACTGTCGAATTGGATTCTCATGTTAAATCCCTGATAGCTTCCAATATCCATAGCTGCATCCACAGACTTAATGTCTTTGCAGACTGCCAGAAGTGCTGCTCCTGCTTCTTTCTTTTCTGTAAATACTTTGCCACCGACTTCCATAGAAAACTGCTCCGGATCTGTGATTTTATACTCAGAAAAATGAGCGATGTCTGCCTTGTAGCTGTCAATGATCTCTGTCAGTTTTGCAATCTGTTGCGGAATATTTCTTGCAATATCATCCTCCAGGCGGTACTGGTTATTCATGTGGTTGGCTTTTAAAAGTTTTAATTTTGCCACGTCCACATCCAATGCCATCTTCTCTTTAACTGCCGGATTTCCGGTTGCCAGTGCCTTGACCTCTGCATAGGAAAGTGCCGCTTCATCCACATCTTCACAGCTTCGCACAGGTGCTTTACTGGTCATAATTTGAGAAATGAATTTCTGCTTGTTCTCGATCAGCTGCCACATGTAGCTGTCGAATGTGGATTCAGTTACATATCGGAAGATATGAACCTTTTTATTATGGTTTCCCTGACGGATGATACGTCCTTCCCTCTGCTCCAGATCAGATGGTTTCCAGCCAATATCCAGATGATGCAGAGCAATCAGACGATCCTGCACATTGGTTCCTGCACCCATCTTTGCTGTAGAACCAATCAAAAAACGAACCTGTCCGGATTTTACTTTTCCAAACAGCTCCGTCTTCTTTGCTTCTGTATTTGCATCATGAATAAAAGCAATCTCTTTTTCCGGTACACCTTTCCCAATCAGTTTCTGCTTCAAGTCATCATAAACATTGAAACTGCCATCGCCTTTCGGTGTACTCAAATCACAGAAAATCAATTGTGCTGATTTCTGTGCTGCTGTGTCTTTCCAGATTTCATAGCTTTTCTCTGCACAGACTGATATCTTGCTTTCTGGATTATCCGGCAATAATTCGTTCACTAAACGCTGATCCAATGCTAACTTTCTTCCATCATTGGTGATTTTCAGCATATTATCAACGGAGGCATCTACCCCACCATTTCTGACAACTTCTGCACGTTCTCCAAGGCTTTCTACGATTTCTTTCTGCTGTTCCGTTGGTTTCAGCACCACTGTTTCATATTCCGCTTCCGGCACAGGAAGTTTTAACTGATCAGAAGTCTTAATATCTGCAATCTCCTTAAACATATTCATCAGTTCCGGAATATTATAAAATCTTGCAAATCTTGACTTTGCACGGTAGCCTGTTCCTTCCGGCGCAAGTTCAATGCTCGTAACTACCTCTCCAAAAGTGGAGGCCCAGGAATCAAACAGTCCCAGTCCCATATTTTGTAATTTACTGTTCTGCAGATACCTCTGCATAACATATAATTCCGTCATACTATTGCTGATCGGTGTGCCCGTAGCAAAGGTAATGCCTTTTTCTCCGGTAATCTCGTCCAGATACTGACATTTATTGAACATATCTGCTGACTTCTGTGCTTCGTTCTGTGCAATCCCGGCTACATTTCTCATTTTTGTATAAAGGAATGCGTTTTTATAGCTGTGTGCTTCATCTACATACAAATGATCCACTCCCAGTTCTTCAAACGTAACTACCTGATCTTTTTTCTCTTTCTGATTCAGTTTTTCCAGCCTTGTCTGCAGTGTCTTTCTGGTCTTTTCAATCTGTTTGACAGTATAACGTCCGCCATCCTGTTCATACCTTGCACTCTGAATCGCCATTTCCAAATCATCAATCTGCTTCCGCAGCATAGCTTCCTGCCTCTCATCAGAGATTGGTATACGCTCAAACTGGGAATGACCAATAATAACAGCATCGTAATTTCCCATAGCGATTCTGGCACAGAACTTTTTCCGGTTCGCCGGTTCAAAATCTTTCTTGGTTGCTACCAGGATATTGGCTCCCGGATATAACTGCAGGAATTCTGCTCCCCATTGCTCTGTCAGATGATTCGGCACGACAAATAAATTCTTCTGTGATAATCCCAGACGTTTGCTCTCCATTGCAGCCGCTACCATCTCGTAGGTCTTCCCAGCTCCTACTACATGAGCCAGAAGCACATTTTCTCCGTAAAGCTGATGTGCAACAGCATTTTTCTGATGCGGGCGAAGCTCTATTTCTGGATTCATTCCTGGGAAAGTCAAATGACTGCCATCATATTCACGGGGACGGATACTGTTAAATCGTTCATTATATACTTTTACCAGCCTTTCTCTCCTCTGCAGATCCTTGAAAATCCAATCTTGGAATGCAGCCTTCAAAGCATCCTGCTTCTGTGATGCCAGCATGGTCTCTTTTTTATTGAGGACACGGATCTCATCACCATTTTCATTGACACTCTTATCGTAGATGCGTACATCTTTCAGGTTCAGGGTATCTTCCAAAATCTTATAGGCATTTGCTCTCTCAGTTCCATACGTTGCATAAGCAAACGCATTTCTCGGACTGTCGGCATTCTTTCCTGTAATCCGCCACTCACCATTTACCTCAGAGAATTTGACCTGTATTTCCTTCTGTGCAAGATACCACGGGGTATGAAGCAGTTCCCGCATAAAGTCCTGATAATCCGATGGTTCAATCCAGGTTGCCCCAATCCTTACTTCTATTTCAGATGCTTCCAGATTTCTTGGCTGAACTGCCTCCAATGCACGAACATTCGGTGTAAATTCCGGGTGGTTCTCTGCAAAAGTTCTTGCTGTATTCAGTTTCTCCCTGACATTGCCTGACAGATATTCATCTCCACTCTCCCACTGATCTGTCAGTGGATTTTTGAAGATAACTCCAACCAGTTCCTCTGTGATTTTTTCTTCTGTTTTTCCGGTCAGCTGTGCCATATAGGACAGATCAACCTTTGCTTTTTCATTCAGAGATAATGCTAATGCTTCTGTCGCAGTTTCTACACTGGTTACTGCCACTGCCTTTTTGATGGTTCGTTTCGTAAACATATCCGCTTTTCGCTTCAATGTTCCATCTTCGTTTAAGTCTTCCAACGAACACAACAGACAATAAGAAGAGTCATCGGAAAATGCACGTTTGTTAGCATTATTTCCAATAACTCCATACTTTGCTGTGTAGGTATCATATACCTGATTCAGTTTCTCCTGCTGTTTCTGGATTTCTTCGTCTGTGACGGATTCCTCCATCTGCATGGCGATCAACTCCCGGACAGTATCACGGATTGCAACCATCCCTTTTACACGTTCTGCAGTAGCGGCAGGCATCTTCACTTGATTCATCAAAGAGTTGACACGGTAATATACCTGATCATCTACCACCGTATAGCTGTAATTTCGGACATTTGGATCTGCTGGAATACTCTCTGGCATCTCATCCAGTTCTGTTTCCACATCTACTGCCGGTACCATGTTTCCATGAATGTTCTTGACCGCTTCTGCAAGCTGGAGTTCAAGGTCAGCACCTTCTATCGGCATACAGGTTGTTTCCATACCATATGGACCCGATACTTCTTTCATCTCACCCAAAATCATTTCAGGATGCTGAACAAAATACTGATTGACTGTAATACCATTGACATCACTATCCAGATTTATCCATTCCGGCATTTCTTTCGTAAGGCTTTCCCTCTTCTGAAAAAACAGGATATCAGCACTGACTTCTGTTCCTGCATTTGCCTTAAAAGCTGTGTTCGGAAGTCGGATTGCTCCTAGCAGATCTGCCCGCTCTGCCAGATATTTCCGGACTTCCGGTGATGCTTTATCCATGGTTCCCTTTGTTGTGATCAATGCAGCCACACCACCTGGACGTAACTGATCTATCGTTTTGGCAAGAAAGTAATCATGAATCATGAAATTGAAGCGATCATACTGACGGTCATTGACCTTGTATGCACCAAATGGCACATTTCCGATCGTCACGTCAAAGAAATCATTGGGATAATCTGTCTTCTCAAAACCTTTGATCTGAATATTGGCATCAGGATAGAGCAGCTTTGCAATTCTGCCGCTGATGCTGTCCAATTCCACACCATAAAGTTTGGACTGGTTTAGATTCTCCGGAAGCATTCCAAAAAAGTTCCCGACTCCCATAGATGGCTCCAGGATATTTCCTTTTGTAAATCCCAGATTCTCCAACACCTGATACATACTGTCAATCACAATCGGCTGTGTATAATGAGCATTTAAGGTGGAAGCTCTGGCTGCAGCATATTCCTCTGGTGTAAGGACTGTCTTTAATTCCAGATATTCTGTCTCCCATGCAGCTTTTGTTTCATCAAATGCATCTGCAAGACCTCCCCAGCCGACGTACCTGGATAAGATTTCCTGTTCCTCTGGTGTCGCATTACGGTTCTCATCCTCACATTTCTTTAACAACTGGATAGCCATGATATTGGCACGGAACTTTTCTTTTGCTGTACCCTGCCCAAGCTCATCATCTGTGATGTGGAAGTTTGTTGCTGGAATCGGTTCTGATATTCCGTTAATCTCTTCCAAAGATTCTTTTTCTTCCGATACCTCAACTTCTCCAGATAATTCTTTTTCTTTTTTATCATAATCTGTCCACACACGATTAGAAACAGCAGTGAAATACGAGGACTCTTCCTCCATTATTTCTTCCCTGATTTCCCGTAATTTATCTAGGGAATCTGCATTTACTGTTTTGTTGTGATAATGATAATAAAGTACTTCTTGTCCAAGTTTTACATCCAGACGTTCCAATTCTTGTGTTGACATTCGATTCCAAATATCATCTTTTTCCGTATGAATCGTGAAACCTTCTCCATCATCATGATATTCTAATGTGTATTGAAGTTGATTCTCTTCTCCCTTAACTTTGCAATCAAAATCATGAATTGTTGTTCTGGTACCAGACATATATTTTGAATCAACTAATTGCAAATCAGTTATATCTTCAGCGGTCAAAGTATCCTGCTCCTGTTGTTCTCCTAACATCTGCTGTGCTTCTTCCAAGTCTGCCAGTTTTTGTGCTTCCTGTCGCTCTTCGTACTTTTCCATTTCCTCCGGTGACAAATAATCATCTGTGCGGATTAACTGGCGAACACGTTCTGCAACTTTGTTCCACTTTAATAAAACTTCTACCTCTGGACTGCCAATTTTCCCTTTTGCAAGTTTTAATCCTTTTGCATCATGGGATGCGTCGGAAGCACCTGCTCCTGGTATTCCGGGTGAAGAACCACCTGTTCCATATTCATTTTTCAAGAACTCAGCTGCATCTTTCATATCATGATGTTCCATGAAATATTCGTAAATCCGGTTACGTCCTCCGGCAGTAATGCCGCCTCTTCTTAACACTGCATCAATTTCATCCTGTGTGATAAAGGATAGTGCCGGTCGCTCTACCTTGAATTGCTGATCCACCCAGGAACGATCCCTCTGGAGATCTTTATAACGCTGGAAATATTCCGGATTATGCTGGATTTCCCAACGATGATAATTACTCGGATTTTCATTCATATCCGCTTGTAACCATTCAAACTGCTGATAGATTTCTTTTTTTCCTTCTGGATCTGTCCAAGCGTTCCGAATGGTATCCTGCCAATCCGTATAAGACCGGTATTCTTCCGTATTTCTATTTGTGTCTCGAAAATGAAGCGCCAGAAGATCTGTCATTTCTTTCTGTTCCTGCTCGATAGCATTATTGGAGATAAGATTATCAACGTAATTTCCTTCCTCATACATATCCCGGATCCTGTCAGCAGCTTCTTCCCACGTAACGATACGGTCAAAGTTTCTTCTTGCAGAGTCACCTCGCCGGATACGGATACCATCGTTGTCGTACCAGATACTGATTTTCTGATTATCTATGGTAAATCCTTTTCCTCCGGTGCCATATTCATCTTTCAGGAAGCTTTGCATTTCTTCATTATCCAGACCTTCGATCAATCTTGCAGTAATATGAAACAGTGTATTTTTCTGCCCACTACCTGTGCGAAGGATATGATCGACTACTTCATCGGAAATAAGAAAAGCGGCCGGCTGTTCTAATGCAGCTGCCGCTTTCCTTATTTCTCCTAACTGTTCCTCTTCTGTTGGGAACAGGCTTAACTGTAAATAATCTCCTGAATTACCAGTTCCTCTGCCTGTGCTTTGATCTGGTTCATGTGTCTGGTCCATGCCATTGTGTCTGCCATCTTGTCTGGTGCCGGATCTTTCTCCAGAAGTTCGTTCATCAGGTTGTCTACTCTCTGTCTTGCCTGACTGTCGATCTCCATCAGATGACTGTCCAGACGGTTCTGCAGTGTCAGAATGTTGAACCTGGCTACCTTGTGATTTCTCAGATACTCTTTCCTCATCATTCCGTACTTCCCGATGGTTCCTCTTGTCTCTTCCAGGCTGATATCTGGAATCTGATACGCTCCGTTCTGGCTGTAACTGATCTCTCTCATAGTCCGTTTCCTCCTTATTTTCTGCTCTATTTTCTGTGTTATTTGTTTTACTTTCACGAATTAACGTGTTAAATTCATTATAGACTACTTCTTTTTCTTTTGCAACCGTTTTCAGGTCATTTTCCAGATCATTCAACACATACCGTCCAATCTGCATCAGGACTGGCCTGCTGATTTCGTTGACTGCACTTCCCAGATGTCCTAATATTTTCAGCTGATTGAAGTCCGTAATATGCCGAAAATCCTCAGCATCCTGATATTCTTGAACGTCTAATCCACAACGATTCATTAAAAGATACCAGACACTATTGGTCATCAGTTCCCGAAATTCGACTTCCTGATTCTGTTCGTCCAGTTCTTCCAAAAATGTCCCTGTTACGTCCATTCTCAGTTCTTCCAATGCATCAGGAAGCCATTCCTGCATACTCTCCTTCGCTGCCTGATGTAAAATTTCTGCAAGTCCACCCTCTGTTTCTTCCAGAGACAACTGCTCCTGCAGATAATCTGCAACCAGCTGTTCTCCTTCCACCGGAAGATTCCATAACTGAGGATCCTTTCCAAGATTCCGCACTTTATAAGTGTCCTGCACATCAAATACATACCGAAGTTTTGTTTTCGGTCCGGAAGTATTGTCAATCAAGGCAATCCCCTTGGAGCCCTTTTTGATCCAGCGGTACATCTTCTGATTCCAGATTTCCATGGATGCTACGGCAGTTGCTTCCGGTCGCTGTGCATAAATTAAAAGCTGTTCTGGAAAAGTGTATTTGTACAGTCTGGATGCCGTGTTTAGGAACCGCATCCATTCCTGCGGACTGGCAGCTACATCTTTTGCCACCTCTTCCGTCAGCTGTTCCATTGCATATAATTTATTTGCCATGTGCTACTCCTTTTCATAAAATCAGGGACTGCTTAGCACAGTCCCCTTAAAATCATCGTTGTTTCTCTTTATAATGCTGCGGCAAGATCTTTTGACTTATTTTTTGGCACTTTGTCTACCTCTTTTGCCTTGATTTCTGCCTTAGCTTTCTCCAATCTTCCATGAATTCCACCTTTTACTTCCGCTTTTTCGGCTACTTTTTCCTTTTCCAAACGTGCTTCCCTGCGCTCAGCATTTTCCATTACTGCTGTCTTTTTGTCACAGAACTGAACCTTATCAGAAAGCTGTTCCTGTCTTTCCACTTGTGTCTCATTGACTTCCTGTACAATCGCATTTAATTCTGGAACCTGAAAAATACCGTTATCCGGGAGAATCAGCACTTCATGAACGGAAGATGGGATGACAAAGTAATCACTTCCCAGGCATTCCCCAATCTGTTTTCGAATATCTTCCTGCAGTAACAGGGAAGCTCCATTCATCTTAGATTCATTGGTAAGGCAGAACATTGGATTCTCCACAGTTTCCATATCCAGTTTTTCATTCAAAAGATTCTTCGGTGTTCCTCCAAAAATCATGGATTCGACAATCTGTGTCATATCCACCAGTTGCACGCCTCTGTTCCTATCTGCCATCATCGCATCTGCCTGAATCTGTTCAACAGATACTCCCCATTCATTCATCAGAGAGATTGTTACGGGAATACTGCTGATTCCTTCTCCATTTTCCTCCAGATTTACTGCATAATAAGCTGCAAAATCTCCGTGTTCTGTGACTACTTTATCTGCCAGACGATCGGTATTCCATTCTTTGTCACAAATTCTTACCTGTAATTTGTCCTTCATCTTTTCATAATCCAGAATATCCGGAACTCCCATATCACAAAATTCTGCTTTACCCTGTGCTTCAATACGCATATCAGCTACATCCCCAACACAAGAATCTACATCTTTCCCATTGATATATTCCTGGTAGAGGGAATCCAGATAGACTGTCGGTACGATTCTCTGATTCCCATTTGGAATTGTAATGCCAGTAAGCTTCAGTCCATTGTTTTTTTCTACTTCCTGAAGTTTAATTTCTGCGTCCCTGTAAGACTCTGGCAGATACTCCTTTACATTGTCTTTGACATATTCATAAAATTCTTTTCTGTTCATCATACGCTTTTACCCCTTTCTGATCATGTGATGGTTCATTCTTTTTCTGCTGATCATCTGCTCGGCTTTCTTCTGATAAGCCATCATTCTCTTTAAAGTTTTCTCCTGGTTTTTTCGTGCTTCCTGTCTTTTTTCCATTGCTTTCATCATAGTTTTCTGTTCCTTTCTGTGATTTTTTGTATGAAAAAGGGAGCCTCACATAGAAGCTCCCAATCATAACCGTTGGTTTCCTTATTTGCTTTTCCTTTTTCTGCAGATATAAAGTCCTGCCATACCTCCTGTGGAGATTACCAGAAGCAGAATCGGCAGCCAGATATTCGTGCTGTCACCTGTTTTTGGTGCATTTGATACCTTTGTCTCTTCATGGGACTGTGGTGTATCCGGTGTGTTCGGTGTTTCTGGAACTACCGGTTTCTCATTTGTCAGATTGAAAGTAACTTCCACGACTGGTGTACTGTCATTCACATAAGCAAATGTCACTTCATGCTTGGTCTGATCCAGTGTGTATCCATCCAGTGTTTTTGTTTCCACCAGATAATACTTGATTGCTGTATCATATTTGCCGTTCTTAAATGTGGCAATCTCATACAGCTTACTTTCTGCATGACCGGCAGCGTCTGTCTTTAAGGTTTCCAGAACCTTTCCTTTGCTGTCACGGAGTTCAAATTCTACCCCTTTCAGCGGTTCTCCTGACGATTTATCTGCCTTATTGAGAATCACTTTTCCCTTGGCAGTATCATCTTCCATAGCTACTTTCTGAATTTCTCCGGTATCCTTCACCTCAAATGTCACATCAGATGTCAGAAGATATCCTTTCGGTGCCTGCTCTTCACGTAAGGTGTATTTACCGATTGGCAGTTTTTCGATATAGTGTGCTTCCTCTGTGGAAGTCCAGCTCTCTACTACCTGATCATCCTTATCGAGAATTGTCAGTTTCGCACCCGGAATCTCTGTTTCTCCTGTGATATCCGTCTTACTGATCTGTACTTTTGTCACATCATCTTTCATCTCTACTTTCTGAATCTCGGCCGTATTCTCTACTGTAAAGGTAATACTTTCTGCAGTGACATATCCATCTGCCGGTTTTGTCTCTGTCATAGTGTATTCCTTACCAACAACCAGTTCTTTGATCACATGGGATTCTTCCGTAGAAGTCCATTCATCCACTGTATTGCCATCTGAATCCGTCACTTTCAGGTGTGCACCAGGAAGTTCTTTACCTGTTGTCAGGTCTGTTTTGGTCAGCTCTACTGTGGTCGGCTGATTTTCAAAAGTAAAGTCGTAGCTTACTTCTGCCTGGTCTTCTCCGGCATATTCAAAGGTAAATTCCTGTACTTCTTCTGTTGTAACAAATCCGTCCGGCGCAAAGATCTCTTTCACATAGTATTTTCCGTCTACCGGAAGATCTGCCGTAAAAGTGATCTGTCCTTTTTCATCCGTTACTCGTTGCTCGATCAAACTGTCTTTCTCAAGGAGTACCTCGCCCTTTGCATTTTTGATATCTTCACTGGTATAAAGGCCGAAGACACCACCTGCAAGGACACGGTCTGTATCTTTTTCTTTCTTCAGAACCGTAACCTTTACTTTCTGACGGGCATTCTGCCATTTCTCATCATAAGTGATAACTGGTGTGTCCTGATCACGGTAGGAAAGGTCAACATATCTCGGTGCTCCGTCCAGCACATAACCATGGGCTGTTTTTACTTCCTTCACATAGTATTTTCCAGCCGGGAGAGCTCCCATCTGTGCAATACCATTGGAATCTGTGGTAATGGTTCCCACTTTTTCATCGGTTTTGAAATAATCTTCACTGACACCATCTGCCGCTTTAATATCTTCCGCAGCAAATACATCGAACGTCACATCTGTAAGGCTTCCGGTTACATACTCAAAAAGATGCTCCACGGTACCTTTTACATGATCCAAAAGTGTCACTTTATCCAAAAACTCTCCATTTTTGTTGATGATCAGAAGTCCTGTCGGTACTTCATCTTTCATCTCTACTTTCTGAATCTCGGCGGTATCTTCCAGAGTGAACTTCACATCCGTTGCCTTCAGATATCCATAAGGTGCCATTTCCTCACGAAGAGTGTATTCCTCTCCAACTGTCAGGCGTTTGATCACATGTTGCTGATCTTTTACAGACGTCCACTGATCCACAACATTTCCTTCTTTATCAAGAACGGTGAGTTTTGCCCCATCCAGCTCCACACCTGTTGTTACATCAGATTTCGTGATTTCTACTGTTGTCGGCTGGTTCTTTTTCACAGTTTTCAGTTTTACTGTCTTCACATCCTGTCCCTGGTAAGAAGCATCCAGATTCAGAACTTCATCAGAGGATACAAATCCCGCCGGTGCCTTTAACTCTTTCACATAATACTGTCCAGGTGGCAGATCCAGCGTACATGCTGCAAGTCCATCGTTATCAGAAGTCATTTCCTGTAAGAGTGTGTCTGCTTTCACGATTACTTTTCCATCTGCCTTGATATCCGCTTTGTTATAGATACCAAAGACAGCTCCTGCTACGGTTGCACCATTTTCTGCATCCTGTTTTTCTACCTGGATTGCAACTTTCTGGCGGTCATCGCCAACAGTCACTTCCTGTTCGATCACAGGTGTATCCTGACTGGCATAGACAAATGTGACATCTGATCTGTCATGGTTCAGGACGAATCCTTCCGGTGCAGTCTTTTCTACCACATAGTAAGAACCAAGCGGCAGATTCTCTGCAACTGCTTTTCCGTCTTCCCCGGTCGTTACTGTTATTACCAGTGCATCTTTTGCATAGATCAGCTGTCTGTTTCCGTTTTCATCTTTCTGATAATCCGGTGTATAGATATTTTCAGCTGCATAGACATTAAATTCCGCACCCTTCAGGTATCTTTCTTCATAAACAAAATCCTTCTTGAATCCGGTCAGCATTTCACCTTTTTTATAGATCGTCAGCTTTCCTTTTACCGGATGGTTCTCGTAATCTACCGTAATAATGGCATCTCCGCTCTCAGAATCCATCTGGTATGCTGTGTTTGCATCCACCGCAATCTCTACATAGTTCTTATTGATTGTGTACCCTTCCGGTGCATTAACTTCCTCAATCCGGTAATGTCCGATCTTCAGATTCTTCGGCATGATCAGATATCCCTGGCTGTCCGTAAAATAGGACTTGTGGGTTGTTGTCACTGGGTAAGTTGTTACCTGTTCCACATACTTCTTGTTGTCCAAGTCGTACACTTTAAATTCTGTTCCTGCAATCAGGACGGATTTCTTTGTTTCATCGTCTTTTTTCACGATTTTCAGTTTTGCCTTAAACTCTTCATCCAGAAGCACTCGCCAGATCTGTGGCTCATTTGGATGATGCTCTGTGATATTCACTTCAAATTCATCGACTGGCTTGTAGTTGTGCGGTGTTGTTGTCTCACGCACGATATAGCTTCCAAATGGTAATGGAATACTGCAGGCATACCCTTTTTCATCTGTGAAAATCTCAGTTGCTCCATTTTCTCCACTCACTACTGGTTTTGCAGAATCAAAATCATAACTTCCATCTGCTTTTTTTGTAAGGGAAGATTTCAGATAAACTGTAAATCCAGCTCCGGATAACAGATCTGCATCTGTCTTTCCATTGTTGGCTGCTTTAATGATCTGGAATGGCTGCTTGATGACCTGCTCACTGGAAGTGCACTCTCTTTTTACTTCTGCTGTCATATCTCCTTCATAACTGCACGTAAGATCATGCTCTTCTGTGTCTGCCAGGTATCCGGTCGGAGGTGTGATCTCTTTGATATAATATTTGCCAAGATACAAGCCATTTACAGAAGCCTGTCCTTTGTCATCTGTTGTAAGAGAAGCTACCTGTTCTCCTGCTTTATAAATAGTTCCGGTTGCTCCGTCCGGATGCACAATATCTTCACGGGCATACAGACCATAAACTGCACCTTTCAGTGTGGCATCTCCCTGTGGTACTGCTTTTCCTGTTTCTTTATCAACTTTGAATAAATTGATCTTTGCTGTCACACGGTCATTGCTGAAGATATGAGCAAATGATACGGTTGCTTCTTTATCATTGGTGTAAGAAAACTTGAACGTATACACATCTTCTGTATTTCTTACATAGCCTTCCGGTGCCTGATCTTCTTTTACAAAATAGGAATATCCAATCGGAAGATCTGCTGTGAATTTTGCAGTTCCATCTGCGCCAGTAGTTGCTTTCTCAATCAATGTTCCTTTTTTCACAACAACGGTTCCGTCTGCATTTCTAATATCATCGGATGCATACAGAGCAAAAATACCGCCATTCAGTGGTTTCTTGGTGTCTTTATCCTGTTTTACTACGGAAACAGCTGCTTTCTGTCTCTCGTTGTTAAAAGTCACATCTGCAAATACAACTTCTTTATTCTGTCCGGCATAGGTCAGAGTCACTGACTTTTCTTCACTGCCGTTATAGAAATTGTCTGGTGCTTTTGCTTCTTTTACCACATAGGTTCCAAGATGCAGGTTCTTCAGTGTAACAGAACCATTCTCTCCCGTAGTCAGGTTCTCTTTTACCAGATCACCTTTGCTGTACACTTTTGTGCCATAAGCAGTTACGATATCCGCTCCGGCATACACGTTATATACTGCATTTTTCTGTCTGCGGTTTTCATACTGAAATACCGTTCCATTTTCACTGACATCTGCTCCGGTAAGAACCTGTCCTTCTTTGTAGATGGTAAGCTCTGCCAGCTGTTCCTTATTTTCCACAGTTACCGATGAAGTCTTACTTGCTGCCAGTTTTACATTTGTTACCGTTGCATTTACTACATATCCCTGTGGTGCTGTGATCTCTTTCAGATAAACGGTATCCTGTGTCTTGATGATCGTAACAGAGGATTTTCCATTCTTATCTGTTGCCGGCATCTGAGTGATCAGCTTTGTACAAGCCTCATCGCTGTAAACACCAAATACTGCACCAGAAAGATTGACATCCGCTATATCGCCTTTCTTTACGATTTCGATCGTAGCCTGCTCAATCCAGGACACCTTTAAGCTTACATATTTTTCATCAGCAACACCTTCTCCAAACACAAATGCCAGATCCTGAACACTTGCATTCGTAGTCAGTTTATATGCTGAATAATCTTTTGTAATACTTCCCTTCATTTTTGCAGAAAAAGTAGCACTTACATCTTTTGTCTGTGTCAGAGGTGCTGAAAGATAAAACGTGGTTCCTCCTCCAATTGTTACGCTTGCACCTGCCGCACTTACATTTCCAGTAGATACATTATGGAGCTTTACTCCTTTTGGTAAGTCCATTGTAATTTTCTGCTGGGAAGATGCGTTGAACTTAATGTTCTCCGTTCTCTGAACATTTCCATCTACATAAGCCTTTACACTCGGCTTTGAAAATGACATCGCTACATCTGGTATTTCCGGCTTATTCACACAATAATTATAAAGTTCTTTTGCCAAAGCCTCGCCTGTAGCATTTGTTCCATAGAATGCATCACTGCTTCCATTGGCATACGATGCAGCCATGTGAATAATGATGAATCTTTTTCCTTCTGAGAAATCCGTGTGTTTATTCGCAAAAAAGCTTTCGCTCCCTGCGGCATCTGTACCGTAATAACACACTTTTGCTAACGCCTGATTGTCCCCGATCTTTGTGATTGTATAATTTCCAGATCCTGGTCCTGGTTTTGCTGGCTGTACACAATACGCAGTTGCTCTGACGCTTCCGTAGCTGATATAGTACGGCTCTGTCAGATACGTTCCAAGATTATAATCTGCATATCTATACAGTGGTCCTTTTTCAATTGTCACCTGCTGTGTACTTCTTGCTGAATAAGCCGAAACTGCTTCAAATGTTGCAATCTCTCCCTCTTCCATAGCATCAAGATCCACGCCTTCTTCTCCTGCCTGTTCCAAAACATCATGAAGCTCTAACCCTGATTCTTCATCATAGGTATCCTGATTCTGTGCCTGCTCTACGAAATCATCAAATTCATCAGCGTCAATATCGGTAATCTCCGAGTCTGCTTCTGAATCCTCCGCTTCCTCTGTCTGCTGTTCACTGCCAGTTGTTTCGGATTCGGTCATTGCTTCACTCCCCGCCGCCTCTTTCTGCGCTTCTGTTTCTTTCTCACGCACAATCAGTTTTCGGCTGATCTGGTACTTCGGATGCTCCTGATTTACCGGTTCCACATAATAGACCGCTTTGTAAGTGTCCGCATGATCTGTCGTAAAATCCTCATTCTTATCATTCTTTGCTTCCTCAAATGTGACTTTAACCTTGTTATCATCCTTGATTTCCAATCCGGTATAATCTGATTTCACATCAAATACACTGCCTGTTTCGATTTCATAGTCTTTGGCAGTCACCACCTCATCTTCATCCAGAAGGTCTTTCACTTCCTCATAAAGTGGAGGTTTCTCCTCTGGCTGGATCTCCGCTGCATATGCAGTCATCGGAGATAGCACTGTACTAAGCATTGTCATGCCTGCCAGCAAGCCAGATACTACTTTTCTAAAATTACCTTTTTTCTTCATGCTAAGGTCCTCTCTTTCATATATTTGTATTAAAACAGACAGTCCTTAGACTGCCTGCAATACACTACTTATCGTTGTGGGAAAATCAGATTGAACTGTACATTTCCCTCTCCGGGATCAACCATCTCCACAGTTGCTTCATACTGTCTCCCTGTTTTTCTGGATACCAGATCCTTATAATGGATTTTTCCTCTAGACAGAAATTTCTTTGCTGTCGCCTTATTCATCCTTTTCCCCTGGCTTGCAAGGAATTTATCATTCTTCCACAAGGTAAAAGCACAGTTCCGGTCAGAACAGTAAAAGTTTACTTTTCCTTCCCGGACATCTGCTCCACAGCGGGGACATTTGCCAATGACTTCTCCTTTTGCCTTTCCCTGAAACTGATTTTTCTTCTCTTCTGAAATACCCTGATACCTGGCAACCAGTTCCTGCATCAGTTCTGTAATCCCATTTAGGAATTCATCTGCTGTCTCTGTATTCTGGGCAATGTGATTCAATGCCATTTCCCACTCTGCGGTCATCTTCGGAGATTTAATCTCGTCCGGCAGAACCGTAATCAGTACATTGCCATCATCTGTCGGCACCAGATTTTTCTTTTCTCTTTTCACAAAACCAGACTGAATCAGTTTTTCAATGATTGCTGCCCTTGTTGCCGGAGTACCAAGTCCTTTCTTTTCCGTATCTTCGGTCAGCTCTTCATTCCCTGCACGTTCCATTGCAGAAAGCAGGGTATCTTCTGTGTACTGTTTCGGTGGCTGTGTAAAATGCTCCGATACAAAAGAATCACAGGGACCATAATGCTTACCTGCCCAGATATCCAGCTCCGGCTCTTCTTTCTCAATCTTTACTCCAAAGAACTGTTTTAATTTATTTTCGATTGCCTTGAATCCTTCCTGCTTTGTTTTCTTTGCTGTGAAATAAAACGTATGATAATTACAGGTAATCTGGCATTTATGGCTCTCATAAATATAAGGATCTGCAGTTGCTGTCAGTACCCTGGCACTGATCAGATACAAAATCTTGCGGTTTCGTTCTTTCAGTTCACCAATATCTGCTTTGGCTATTTCCATGGTTGGGATAATCGCATGGTGATCGGATACTTTCTTTGAATTTAATACCTTACTCACGTCTGGTTGATATTCCAGACCTTCAGCATAAGGCATTTTCCCAAGTAACATCTGAATCAGTGTTTCAGTGCTTTCTCCCATCTCATCTGTCAGATACTGGCTGTCTGTTCTCGGATAAGTGACCAGCTTCTGCTCATACATCTCCTGCATGGCATCCAATGTCTGCTGTGCGGTATAACCAAACATTCTGTTTGCTTCCCTCTGCAGAGTGGTCAAATCATAGAGCTTCGGAGGACGAACCGTTTTTTCTTTCACATCATCCTTTTCCACTTCGCACATACGCTCCATACAGTCCGCAGCCACTCTATCTGCATCCTCTTTTTTCTGAAAATGCTCTGTGACTGCATCCATCTCGTCAAACTTGATATGAACCATATAATATTTTTCTTTGGTAAATTCCTTGATCTTCTGATTTCGATCCACGATCATGGCAAGTGTTGGTGTCTGTACTCTTCCAACTTTCAGATTCTGGTTATACAGAACGGAAAAAAGACGGCTCGCATTGATTCCCACCAGCCAGTCTGCCTTTGCCCTGCAAAGTGCTGACTGATAGAGACTGTCATAACACGAACCGTCTTTTAATGACGCAAATCCATCTTTAATTGCCTGTTCTTCCATGGAAGAGATCCAGAGCCGCTTCATCGGCTTTTTGCATCCTGCCTGCTCATACACCAGACGGAAGATTAACTCTCCTTCACGTCCTGCATCAGTAGCACAGATCACTTCATCTACTTTGGAATCTCTCATCAGTTTTTTCAAGATTCCGAACTGCTTCTTTGTGCCCTCCAAAACCTTGTGTTTCCAACGTTTCGGCACAATCGGCAGATCTTCATATTTCCATTTTTTATATTTTTCATCGTATTCCGATGCATCACATAATCCAACCAGATGTCCTACGCACCAGGAAACGATATAACCGTTTCCCTCCACGTAACCATCTTTTCTTGTTCTGGCTCCAATCACGGAAGCCAGTGCCATCGCAACCGATGGTTTTTCCGCAATCACTAATTTCATTTACTCATGCTCCTCTTCTTCATCTTCCAGTACATCATCATTGAAATCTTCATCTCGCAAGATTTCCGGTTCTGTACTTTCTTCCTGCTCATCTGCATCGTCTACTTCCCGTTTTTCTGACTCTGAATCTTCGGATTCATCTTCATCCTCTTCCATCTCATCCTCGTCATCATATTCATGCTTTGGTTTATAGACTTTGAAGTAATATCCTCCTGCCACAGCTCCTACTGCAACCAGTGCAATCAGAAGATACGTTCCAATTGGACTTTTATCTTCTGGCATCTGAATGTCATCCTCTACCTTATCTTTCTCAGCTGACCCTGTCGTTTCCGGCTTTTCTTCTTCAGCCTGTTTCTCTGGTTCTGCATAAACAGTATCTACTTCCGGAAGTGTCACCGAATCAGAAAGTGTGAAGTTCATCAGATCTTTCTCGCTGACTTCGGTAAGGAAATACACATTATCCTGAGATTTTGAATTGTCAATAATCAGATAGAAAATCTTACCACTCTTAGTTGAAATGGTATAAAACTCTTTTGTGCCTTCCGTAGCTGTTTTGGTAACAGAATCTGCTGTCTCTCCTTCTTTATTAAGCTGCTCCTCAATACCTGTCACTGTCCGATCATCCACAGTTCCTTTTGCATCTGTCGGCTCAGAAGCTTGTGCATCCTGCGGAAGCGGAGAAGTCGTTGTTTTCTCAGTCCCAGTTGCATCTGCACTGGTCGTAGTTGCCATTGCGCCATTACTGTCACTGGAGGTTTTCTGTTTCTCTGCCTGCTTCTTTGCCCATTCATAATAAGGATTCTGCAGTACATACTTCTCAGAAGTATTTCCGGCACCATCCGTTACCGTGATTTCAATCTGTTTTGTTGTAAAATCTTTCTGTGTCAGTTGCACTCTCAGCATTCCATCCTTCAGATCTGTATAAGTGGTGCCATTAACTGTCACAGAAGCAATACCGGAAACGGTATCATTTCCCTGAATCGTCAGTATGCCATCTGTCAGGGAAGCAGAGAGTGTCGGCTTTTCCGTATCATAACACTTAATAGAACGATTCTGCTCATACACCTTTCCATCACCATCTGTCACACGCACGTACACTATCTGATTTCCTGTGATCGTGATACTTCCGCTTCCAGTTACATCCTGCCAGCTTCCATCTTTTCCTGCTTTTGCTTCAATCTTTGCTATTGAGAAACCTTCCGGCATATGACTGGCATCTACCGTAACAGCAATGCTTGTTTCGCCCTGTTTCCAGCCATCCGGTTTCTCAATCGTGATTGCAGGTGTGGTATTCTCAGCTGCATAAGCAGTCTGTGTCTGGAGCAAAGGTGTTGTCAGGCAAAGAAATGTCGTTGCTGCAAGCAGACTCTTTTTCACCCTGCTTTTAGTAGTTGTTCTCTTCTTCTGTTTCATTTTTTCCAGATTCATCATCGGCTTTTATTTCCTCCTTCTGTATTTCTACCCTGCCGGGCAACCCATTTTTCATTTTCTTTTTAAAAGCTTCCAATTCCGGAATACTCATATCCATTGCGCGGATAATTCTTACAATTTCCAGATTTTCCGCTTCTGTTTTTGCAATCTCCGCAGCCTTGAACCGCTTTAAATCTGCTTCATATCTGGCTTTGGATGCTTCCATTTTTTCCTTGGCTTTCTCATAATCTGCCGTTGCTTTTTCAAGATTTTTCATCTCTTCTCCTTTCCGGGCGGCTGTTATACCGCCCTTTTCCTTACCATCGCCCGAATCCATAGAAATGGCTCTGCCAGTATGGAGAGTTGATGGACGTGTACTGAACCGGATGCCCACAATGGATCATCTGACCATTGCCCACATAGATTCCAATATGCGTTACTGGTTCTCCTGCATCGTAGGTTCCGGTAAAGAAGATCAGATCTCCTGGCTGTGCATCTGACTGGGATACCGGCGTGCAAATGTCATACAATCCCTGTGCCGTTAATCTTCCTGTATTCCTTACACCCGAATGTGTCAGGCAGTAACTTACAAATCCGGAACAGTCAAATCCGCTAGGAGAGTATCCGCCCCACACATACGGTGTTCCAAGATATTTTGCAGCCTCTTCCAGTAAACGTTGCGCTGCTTCGCTGGTATATTCATTACCGCCAAAGCCTGCCCCTTCTCCTGTTTCCAGATAAAAGATTGGGTTTAAACGCTCTCCATTTTTCAGAAGCTCAATATGAAGATGGCTTCCTGTAGAATTTCCGGTATTTCCTACAAGACCTATCTCATCACCTTTCGTGACGGATACACCTGCAGATACGCTCCGGCTGCTTAAATGTGCATACCGCAGTTCGTAGCCTTTACTGTCCTTGATTACAACATAATTGCCATAGCTGTCGTTATAAGCAGAAGTTGTAACTGTTCCGGTCAGCCCTGCCATTACTTTTGTCCCTTCCGGTGCTCCGATATCCATACCATTGTGTAACTGATTTGCTCCTGAAATTGGATGAATCCGATATCCATAATAGCTGGTCACACTGGAATACCAGTTAAAATCAACTGGTGTCGCAAACATCTGTAAATTACCCTTCGTATCGTTATAAGCACTGAACAGTTCTTTCTGGAAGAATCCCAACCTGTCCTGACAGATTGACATCAGGTTTCCACTGGTCAATGTTACATTCAGCGTGTCCACATCTCTGGTTCTGGTCACTTCGACTTCATTGCTTCCGTTATCATCCGCAAGATAACATTCCCAGGTCTGATGTCCATGTGCAGATGCTGCCGCATGACTGTCATAATAGACATCAAATTGTACACCGTATCTTGCGAAAGCTCCGGTATCTTCTACGGTATATTCAACACCATTCATAACTACCTTTGTTCCCATTGGAACAAACGGATTGGAAGCATCTACCGCTAAGGTATGATTGGCAGTTGGATATGCTCCACTGGCAGTCGGTCCTCCGCTCCAAATACCACAACAGATTGGACAGTTACAATATCCACTGGTCACAACCTGTCCCAAAGATTCTCCAACTCTTACTGTTGCTGTCTCCGTTACAGTCTCATTGACTGCCTCAGTAGTTAGATGATATTGCTCTGCAAACAAGGCATCCAGCTCCGGCTTGACCTGTTCAAAAGTAAATTCTTCGTACTTTGCAGACAGATAACTAATCAGGATAAACGGATCATGCTCAATAGGTCCGATGTTATATCGGTATTCCTCATGTCCCGGTTCTTCAGATTCCATATTGTTGATCCGCTCCTGCAGATTAGCTTCCAGCTGTGTGTAATACAGTTCCGCTTCCCGGATTGCCTGATCCGATGACAGATAACTGGTTCCGGTGTAAGTGATCACATTTTGCAAAAACACTGAAGAGCATGACGTGACATTCGTTATGATCAGAAACATCAATCCGATCAGAACTGCTACACTGATATACACCTTCCGGTTTTCTTTAAAGAAGTTGGTGACTTTGCCGCCAATCTTCTTGATATAATCAATCGTACCTTTTGCAGCTGTCCCTACTGTCTGTTCACTTCGCTTCGCTTTGGCATAATCCCGTTTGATCTGTTGCTTCTGAATCTGTTTTTTCAGTTTCTTCTGCTCCTGATGGGCTGCCGCCTGTGTCTGTTTCTCTTCCTGTCTTTCTAGTCTGCTTCTTTTTCTGGATGCCCTCTGTTTCCTGCGTCTGGCACTTCTCTGTTCCAGCCGGTAAACACCTTCGCCGCTTTCTTCTAACTTATGGACACCTTCTACCGCCGCATTATCGTCTTCATTTTTGCTGATCTCACGGTGCAATGCTGCGGAAGTTGCACTTCCTGCTTTCTTGACAACAGAAGTTTTTCCTGTTTTCACAGATTCCCCTTCGCCAAACTTCAAGCGGGATTTCTTCTTTCCAGGAGCTTCTCCATCATTTGCCTGATAAACCTGTGCTTTCTTGGAATGCTGCTTTGCTTCCTTCTTCTTTTTTGCTTCCTCATAAGAAAACTTTCTGGCTTTTTCCTTTTGTTTCTGATGGCGAAAATTGACTCCATCCGTATCCATCTGGTTCAATTTCTCCATATCTTTATCATTTTTCACAGAAGCACCAGTTTCCTCATAAGCAAACTTCAAACGCTGTTTTTGTTTCGGCTTTTTGCTGCCACCGGTCTGATTTCTCCGGCTGTCTCCTCTGTTTTCTGATAGATCCGCACGTTTTTCTTTCAGTCTCCCTGACTGTCCGGCTTCGGATTTTTCTGCAAGTCTGGAACCTTTTCCGGCTTCAGCACGGATTCTTTTTCTATTTTGCTGTTTTCTACTCTGTCCAAGATCCTCACTTTGCTTCTCTGCCCGTATCAGTTCCGGTGCATCTCTGGATTTTTGCACAGAGGGGCGAATATTTTTCCCACTCCGTTCAGACTGGCGGGGAGACTTATCCACAAGGTTTTCTTCTATTTCCCCCTGTTTCCTCCCCATCTGCACATCACTGGCACGGTTACTGACACGAACAGAAGATTTATCCGTCAGGTTTTCTTCCACCAGACCATCCTTGGTCATTTTCTGGACTTTCTTATCCCTGACTTTCATTCTCTGCTCTGCCACTACTTATTCCTCCTTCTTCGGATACCCTTTCCCTGCCTGTAATAAACAGAGAAAAGCGATGCCAAAAACAGCACCGCCACTAAAAGTTAATACATATGAAATTGCTCGTAACATTGTTTTCTCCTTTGATTTAACCTGCTTCGGAAGTCTCCTCCAAGCGGGTTGTCATGATTTTATAGAGGGAATTCTTCGGGAATCTGTCTACAAATGGGATAATGACATTGCCATAAAACAGAAGTCCTTCCCCCTCATTACTGTTGGTTACATAGGACAGCTGGGTTGGTGAAATATTCAGCTGTTTGGCAAGAATCTGCCTGTCTCCGGAAGCCTGGTTCAGCATATAAATAAAATCTGAATTTTCAAATATATTCTCGATTTCTCTGGAAGACAGCAAATCCTTGATATTCTGGGTGATTCCAGTCGGTATACCACCCCATTTACGAAATCTCTTCCAGATCTCCACACTATAGGCTGCGGTCTGTTCTTCCTTCAAAAGAAGATGGAACTCATCCACATAGTATCTGGTGGACTTATGGGCAGAACGGTTCATTGTTACCCTGTTCCAGACCTGATCCTGGATTACAAGCATCCCAATCTTTTTCAACTGTTTACCAAGTTCCTTGATATCAAAGCAGACAATGCGGTTATTGATATCCACGTTTGTCTGATGATTAAATACATTCAAAGAACCTGTAACATAGATTTCCAATGAAGTGGCCAGTCGCTGTGCTTCTGGCTCTTCCTGCTTTCTCAGAAGATTGTATAAGTCCTCCAGGATTGGCATCTTCTCCGGTACGGGATCGGCAAGATATTCCTGATATACCAACCGCACACAGCGGTCAATGATGGTCTTTTCTACCGGTTCCAGTCCATTCTTTCCTCCAACAATCAGCTCACACAAAGACAGAATAAAATCTGCTTTCAGTGACAGTGGATTATCTTCCTCGGAATAGTTCAGGTTCAGATCCATTGGATTGATATACTGGTCAGATACCGGAGAAACACGTACCACCTGCCCATGCAGTGCTTGCACAAGTGCTGAATATTCAGCTTCTGGATCACAGACAATGATATCGTCTTCCGTAATCAGGAAGCAGTTTGTAATCTCTCTCTTTGCTGAGAAGGACTTGCCGGAACCTGGTGTGCCGAGAATCAGTCCATTCGGGTTCTTCAGACGCTTCCGGTCAACCATGATCATGTTATTGGATAATGCATTCAATCCATAATAAAGAGCTTCCCCTTCCTGAAACAGTTCCTGTGTCGTAAATGGCACAAAGATTGCTGTTGATGATGTGGTAAGCCCTCTCTGAATTTCAATTCGATTGACTCCAAGCGGAATACAGGACATAAGTGCTGCCTCCTGCTGATAATCCAACTGTTTTAAAGAACAGTTATATTTCTGTGCGATTCCCTGCACCTGGAAAATATTGTTATCCAGCTTCTGGCGCTTCTTAGCGGTATTCATTACCAGAACCGTCACAAGGAACATTCTCTCATTTCTGGACTGCAGATCTTCCAACAGGTTCTTCGCCTCTTCTCCATAAGTCACAAGGTCTGACGGAAGCACGTCCATATCATAACCGGAACGTACCGCCCGTTTCTGCTCTTCAATCTTCATCTTATCCAGATCTGAAATCTTGCTCTTGATCATTTTGATTGCTGAACTCTGATCAATGGACTGGATATGAATGTTGACATTGATGCTGTCATCCACATCCAGGAAATCTGCAAGCATCCGGTCTGTCAGCTCCGGTGCAAGAATCTGCAGATAACTCACGCTTCCCATCGTTCTTCCCATCAAAAATGTCTGATTCTTGGAAAAGTTAAAGGAAGTCGGTGCAATAAAATCTTTGGTCTTTAATCCGGTTTCCGGAAGCATCTTATACTGGAACTTAAATGGTTCAATCCGATCCTGGTTGAACACATGATACAGAATCTCCAGCCTTTCCAGACCATTCAAAGAATGTGCCTGTGCTCCCAGAACCTTAAAGTTATTTAAGATATCTGTTTCGATTCTTTCAAGCCTTGGTCTTGCCACTTTCAGGCTTTCTGCTTCGATTCCAAAAGTGATATACTTTGTCTTTACCAGACCATTATTTCCTTTGGAAAGCTGATTTTTCAGCATAGTACGGTACTCTTCACGAATGGCATTGAAGTCATCGTTCTGATCTGGAATATCAATACTTTTCTCGAATTCTGCCACATCCACCTGCTGATTGATAAAGGACAGCTGCACACTGATGGAAGAATCAAAGTAATTTAAAAAATCACAGTAATTTTCAAATATCGTGGTCTTATCCTCGTTTAAAGCAAGCTGATAATTGATGTCATAAAACTGAATTGTCTTAGAGAAAAAGGTCTTTGTCACCTGGCAGATACCATCCTGCAGCATCCGAATATACGGAATACTCTGCTGTGCAGTTGTAGGAATATTTTTCTGTTTCCTGCGATCCCGTTCCTGTTTCTTCTTACGCTTTTCCTGTTCTCTTTCTTTTCTGCTTTTTTTGTTTCTTCTTTCCTGACGGTTTCTTTTTTCCGCCAGGGACAGACGCTCCTGCTGAGCCTCCTGCTTTGTCTTTTTTGCCATCCGGCACACCCTCCTTTTTTACAAGGGTGGCAATCTCCTGATAAAAATTTTCTGTCTTATATGGTCTTACTGCCGGACAGATAAACTTCTGTCGAATGATATTTGCCACCACTTTTTCAAAGGGAAGTCCATCCTTTTCATACATTGCCATGAAGAAAAACGGAAGCATGATCGTTACCATCAGGATGGCTGCGATACTGGAACCGATTGGTTTTCTCATGAACAGATAAAACGGAATTCCCACAACTGCGGCAAGTGAAAAGAAAATCAGCTGCCGCTTTGTCAGATTTAACGCTACTTTTGTTTTGACCTTGGTAAGGTCTTTTGGTACTGGTACATACGCCATGTATGCTCTCCCTTCCTGCCCGTTAGTGGGCATTGAATATTGATTTGCTAAGGCTTCCGGTCTTGAATAATGAAAATGCAAGAATCACGGTATAAGCCGCTACTGAAAACATTGCTGCATGAAGGTCACTGGATATGGTCATTGCATTTACTAAAACTGCATAAATTCCCACACAGACCATCATGAAGAATCCCTGAAATGCCAGTGCGAACAAGCCTTTTAAATAGTTGTTTCCGATATTGCCCCATTCCTTATTGGTCATGGTGGCAAACGGAATTGGTGCTATGGAAGTGTAAAGGTAAATCTCTATCATCCTGCCATACAAGATTACCGTAATGATAATTGACAGAATGTGCATGGTAACACTGATCAACAGCGTTTCCATGGATAGCAGGAACAAATCCCCCAGTTCCATATCTTCCAGTGCATCCACAATCCTTGTGATTGCTTCCGATGCGTCCACTGCTGTGTTTCCGGAAATTACTCCGGCGGCATTGTTGACCACATGCTGGCCAACGTCAAAGACCGCCATCGTGATATTGAACGTATTTGTCACCAGATAAATGGCTACATACGCTTTGAAGATCCAGAGGAAAATATTGTAAGTCTCAAATTCATGGAAATTGTTTTTCTGTGTTACCATCGTGATCAATTCATAGCACAGGACAAAGGTGATGATCAGTCCCGCAATGGGGACAATCACTGTTTGGGATAAATTCTGAATCAGATTAAAAATCCCTGCATTCCATCCCTGCGGTGTCTGTCCCACCTGCCCGGCTATGGTTCCCACCTGTTCATTGACAGACGTGAACATGTTATCCAAACTTGACTTGATAAGCCCGATCAGGATATCCTTTATCGCTTCCGTAATTCTCTCAATGATGGTGTTCATCTACTACTCCTCTTAAGAGAACAATGTTGCCAGCTGTGGAATCAGGGTAGTTCCCAGCAGCATGATTCCGGCACCAGCCATCAGCTGTTTTATCCCCAATTAGGTGTAAAA
>UMAA01019984.1_pt1 | contig 46863 bp, 56 predicted proteins | sample 1963611 | NCBI WGS metagenome assembly UMAA01 (sample SAMEA4835906, study PRJEB28245) | human gut metagenome | biome: gut microbiome; material: fecal sample | place: Denmark | collected 2008 | reverse complement strand
GAACAGCGGTAATCGCAACAGCGGTGATTGGAACAATACTAACTTTTCAAATGGATGTTTTAATACACAAGAACCTAAAATCTTATTGTTCAATAAACCTTCGGATTGGACATATCGTGATTGGTTAAATTCTGATGCAAGATACATATTAAATCAGATACCAAGAAATGTGGTTGAATGGGTTTATTCAAGTGATATGACAGAAGAAGAAAAGAAATCCTATCCATCATATGAAACAACAGGCGGTTATTTGAAAATTCTTGATGAAAAAGATTGCAGTCAGATTTGGTGGGATGGACTTTCTAGTGAATATAGAAATATTATTGTATCACTTCCGAATTTCAATGCTGAAATTTTTGAGAAATGCACAGGTATAAAAATATGATAAAACTTTTTCAACATCAGGAAGAAGCAATGAAGGAAACGGAAGGACTTCAAAACATTGGTGTATATCATGACATGGGTCTTGGGAAAACCTTCACAGGTTCTGAAATGATGAAAAGGTTTAGATGCAAAGTAAATCTTATTATCTGCCAAAAATCAAAGATTCAGGATTGGATTGAACATTTCAATGAATATTATGATGTTCATGTGTTTGACTTAACAGATAAAAAGAAACTTGCAGAATTTCATGGGTTATCGCAAGGACAACGATTTTATGTAGTAGGTGTTATCAATTATGAATTAGCTTGGAGAAGAAAAGAACTTCTTGATTTGTATAATTTCACTTTAATGTTGGATGAATCATCTTTGATTCAAAATCAAAAAGCAAAACAGACCAAATTCATTTTGAAGATGCAACCTGAACATGTCATCCTTCTTTCAGGAACACCTGTTGGTGGGAAATATGAAAATCTTTGGACACAGTTGCATCTGCTTGGTTGGGATATTTCAGAAAGTCTATACAACAAACAATATGTGAATTGGAAGACCATTGATTCAGGTGGATTCACACACAAGATTGTGGACAAAGATGACCCATACAAGAATGTTGAAAGATTAAAAAAGAAGATGCGTGAGCATGGTTCAATCTTTAAAAAGACAGAAGAAGTGATTGACCTTCCTGAACAGGTATTCACAGAAATAAAAGTAAAAGCACCCAAGGAATATTGGAAGTTCCAAAAGGATTGCATCATTTATACAGATGATGGAATTGAATTGATAGGTGATACAAGCCTGACAAAACTTCTTTATTCAAGGCAGTTGTGCAGTCAGTACAACAAAAATAAAATTCAAGCATTTAAAGATTTGGTTGCATCAACAAATGACAGGTTGATTGTATTCTACAACTTCAATGAAGAATTGTGGGAACTAAAACAGGTATGTGAAGAACTTGAAAGACCTACTTCTGAAATCAATGGTCACACGAAAGACCTTACTGCATATGAACAGGAAAGTGATTCAGTAACACTTTGTCAGTATCAATCAGCTTCAAAAGGGTTGAATCTTCAGAAATGCAACAAAATGATTTATTTCAGTTTGACATTATCTTCAGAAGATTTTGAACAGTCCAAGAAGAGGATTCACAGGATTGGACAAGAACAACCTTGTTTCTATTATTTAATGATTTGTAGGGGAACAGTTGAAGAACAAATAATGCACACATTAAAGGAAAGGAAGGATTTCACAGATGAATTGTTCAAAGAAGAAATTGATTAGAAAGATTCACAAATTCATTATTAAAGCAATAACAGTTGCAAATGGGTTTTCACTTCTGTTTTGGATGTGTGCGATTAATTCAATCATATCATGGCAACCTTATGTGATTATGATGTCGAATGTTGCATGGTTATTCTTGGTTTTATATGCAAATGGTTGGATTGTAGACACAGAACCATATTATGAAAGGATGGAAAGATATGAAGAAATGTAAAATCACAATGGAAGAAAACAGAGAATGTCAGAACTGTTGTTTCTTCTGTGATAAGAAAGAAACTTGTGAAGATGTTTGTGGTGAAATGGAAGAAAGATGTGAAGAACAGGTTGAAGAAACTGACCTTCAAGTAATTCAGTCAGCAGTTCCTGATGTGCTTCAGGCAATCACAGACATCACAGTTCAGAAAAAGAAACTTGATGAACAGGAAAAAGTGATGAAGCAGAAGTTGCTTCAGGCAATGGAAGAATATGGTGTGAAATCATTTGAGAATGCAAAGGTGAAATTCATGTATGTAGCACCAACAACAAGAACATCTATTGATTCAGCAAAATTGAAGAAAGAACATCCTGATATTGCTGAACAGTATTCCAAGACATCAAATGTCAGTGCATCAGTTAGAATCACAGTGAAGTAGGTGACACAATGGCAAGTGAAAAAAGTTTTGAAAACAGGGTTAAAAAATTCTTGAAAGACCAAGGATGCTACTTCATTAAATATTGGGGTGGTGGTGAATTCACCAAAGCAGGTGTTCCTGATATCTTGGTTTGTTGCAATGGAAAATTTTTAGGTGTGGAAGTAAAAGCACAAAATGGAAGACCTTCACCACTTCAAATTCATAATCTGAAGAAGATTGATGATTCAGGTGGATATGGAATCCTTCTATATCCTAACCATTTTGAAGTGTTTAAAAATTTGATTCTTTGTATCAAGGAAGAAGATGTGAATTCAATGTTTAATTACAACATATTCAAACACACATTGAATCAGTGGGAATGGAGATTGAAAGTAAATGGATAGATTTCATTTTTCAACTGCACAATGTTTTGACCAATGTCCTGCAAGATTTGATTTCAGATACAGACAGGGAATTGAAACCCTTCCACCTGACAATGCAGACAATCCTTTATTATTAGGGACAGCAATTCACAGGGGAATGGAAGTGGGAATGGAACAGGCAATTAAAGAATATAAGAATTCATATCCTGTCATCAATGACCTGCATATCAATGAAATCATTAAGTTGGAATATTGGATTCCAATAATGAAGGAACTTCTGCCTGAAGGACTTCATGAAGTGAATTTCAAGAATGAAGTCTATGAAGGAACAGCAGACCTTCTTGTTCCATGCACAAAGCATGATTTGGAACTTCCACATGGTCAATTTGATTTGTATGATTTCAAGTATTCAAACAATGTTGACCATTACATGGAATCAGAACAGTTGCATGTGTACAAGTATTATTTGGAAAGAATCAAGGGAATCAAAATCAGAAGAATGTTCTTTGTGTTTGTTCCCAAGGTTCAAATCAAGCAAAAGAAAACTGAAGAACTTCAAGAATTTAGGTTCAGGATTCTTCAGGAATTGAAAAAAAGGGAAATAGAAATCAAAGAAGTTATCTATGAGCCTGAAAAAGTAATTAAGTTTCAAGACACCTGCATGAAGATAGGATTGACAAGTGAATATAAGAAAGAAGTCAATTATCTTTGTAATTGGTGTGAATATAAAGACTATTGTCAGAAAGGAATTGATTATATGAATTTACCAAAAGCAGAAAGAAGACAGGTTGGACAGACAACCAAAAGAAAATTGTGGATTTATGGTGGTGCTTTCAGTGGAAAGACAACATTCATGGATGAAGCACCTTCACCATTGAACTTGAACACTGATGGAAACATTCAGTTCGTCACAATGCAGTTCGTCCCAATTAAAGACACAATGGAAGGAAGACAGAAAGTCCTTGCATGGAAGGTTTTCAAAGACACAATTAATGAATTGGAAAGAACAGCAGGTCAGAATGGATTCAAAACAATTGTGGTTGACCTTCTTGAAGATACATATGAATCTTGCAGATTATATATGTATGACAAGTTAGGTATTACACATGAATCAGACGATTCATTTAGAGCATGGGACAAGGTCAGAACAGAATTCTTATCAACAATCAGAAGATTGGTCAATCTTGATTACGAAAATATTGTTCTGATTAGTCATGAAGATACATCAAAGGACATCACCAAGAAGTCAGGTGACAAGATTACATCAATCAAACCGAACATTTCTGAAAAGATTGCAAACAAAATTGCAGGTATGGTTGATATTGTAGCAAGGGTTGTGGTTGAAGATGATGAATCAAGAACCTTGAACTTCAAATCCAATGAAGTCATCTTTGGTGGTGGTAGACTGAAGAATATTAAAACAACATCTTGTCCTTTGGATTGGGAAGAACTTCTGAAAGTCTACAATGAAGCAAATTTTTTTGACAACCATGCTGAAAAAGTTCAGGAAGAAAAACTTGAAAGTGATGAAGAACTTCCATTCAAAGAAGATGGAAAGCAGGAAGAGGATGTTCAGGAAGAAAAACCTGCTGAAGAACCAAAGTCTGAAAGAAAATCAAGAAGAACAAGAAAGGAAAGATAATCATGAAGATGACCAAGACTATCGCAAAAATGAAAGAACAGGGAATGTATGAAAGAATTCACAGTTTTGTGAAGGATAAGATTCAGGAAGGGGATAACCCACAGGAACACAAGAAAGAACTTGAATCAATCATTAAGTTTGAATTTGTTCTTGAACACAGTGGCGTAATGGATGTGATGCTTGATGAAATGTCAGATATTGCATTACAGTTGATTGCTGAATCAATCATTGAAGATGCACAGGAAGAATTGAAAATGGATGCATTGAATGCTGTTGATACAGATGCATTGTTTGAGAAAGCAACAGGTCGCAAACCTGATGACAGTGGTTTGAAGAAATCCAATGAAGAAAAGTTGGAAGATGCAATTGTTGATGGATTTTTAAATTTTTTAAATGATGTATTAGGTAAATAAGAAAGGTTAAAAAGGTGAAAATTATGAGTATTTTTGATAAATGGGATAACAACATTGATACAGATGGACTTCAGAAAGATATTGCTGAAGCAGAAAAAAGTGGTGGTTCAGGGAACTATGAAGAAGTTCCAACAGGTACATATGAAGTGAAGATTGAAAAAATGGAAATTAAGGAATCCAAAAAAGGTGACCCAATGTTCTTCTGTCAGTTCAGAATCCTTCAAGGTAATTTCAAGAACAGTTGCATGTTCATGAATCAGGTAATCACACAGGGATTCCAAATTGGACAGGTCAATAAATTCCTTCGTGCATTGGATGCAGTTGATGAAGTGGAATTCAAATCATATGGTCAGTATAATGATTTGATTCTTGACATCATGGAAGAAATTGATGGGAAACTTGAATTCCTTGTTGAATTTAAGAAGTCAAAGAAAGACTTCCCAATTTATGAAATCAAAGAAGTTTATGAAGTAGAGTAATGAAAGGCAGGTGGATATGATGTTGTTCTTTGACTTTGAAGTTTTTGTCAAGGATTGGTTGGTTGTAGTCCTTGACATGGATGCAAAGAAAGAACATGTCATCATCAATTCACCTGCTGACCTTTTAACATTATATGAAGAACACAAGTCAGACATATGGGTTGGATTCAACAATCATCATTATGATGATTATATTTTGAAGGGAATCCTTTGTGGTATGAATCCAAAAGAAATCAATGATTTTATCATCTTGAAAGAAGAAGCAGGTTGGAAGTTTTCCAACCTGTTCAAAGAAATTCCACTTCTTTCTTATGATGTTTTTCAAGCAAAAATAGACAGGGGATTGAAGTTCTTTGAAGGGTCACTTGGGAATATGGTGAAGGAATCATCCATTCCATTTGATATTCCAAGGAAGTTGACTGAAGAAGAACTTCAAGAAACTGTTAAATATTGCAGGCATGATGTGGAACAGACTGTGGAAGTATTCATGGAAAGAAAGTCAGACTTTGATGCAATTATATCATTGATTCAAATGTTCCCTGAATCATTATCAATCAGGGATATTGGTCTAACAAAAGCACAAATCAGTGCAAAGATTCTTGAATGTGAAAGGGTCAGCAGAAATGATGAATTTGACCTGTTTATTCTTCCTTGTATTGACATTAAGAAATACAAGAAAGCAATTGACTTCTTTTTAAATCCTGATAATCATAGTTATTCAAATAAGATGACAATGATGATTGCAGGATTAGAACACACACTTGCATGGGGTGGAATACATGCAGGAAAAGAAAAATATATGAACCTTGGGAAAGGCAGGCAGATTTGGCATGTTGATGTGGCTTCATTCTATCCAAGGTTGATGATATTCCATGACTTGCTTACAAGGAACAGCAGAAAGCCTGAAAAATTCAAAATGATTTATAACAGGCGAATTGAATTGAAACATGCAGGAAAAAAGAAAGAACAAGCACCTTTGAAAATCGTAATCAATGGAACATATGGAATAAGCAAAGCGAAAACATCAAGTGCATATGACCCAAGGAATGCAAATCTTATCTGTATGAATGGGCAGTTGATGCTTGTAGACTTGATTGAACATCTTGAAAAGATAGATGGATTTGAATTGATACAGTCCAACACAGATGGTTTGATTGTTAGTCTGCCTGACACAGATGAAGCATTTGAACAGATGGATGACATTTGTTTTGAATGGGAAAAAAGATGCAACATGGAACTTGAATTTGATGAAATCAGTTCTATTTGGGAAAAAGATGTGAACAACTATGTATTCATATTTAGCAATGGGAAGATTGAAAGAAAAGGTGCGTATGTCAAAGAATTGTCTGCATTAGATTATGACCTTCCAATTGTCAACAAGGCAATTGTGAATAGATTGGTCAAAGGAATTCCAATCGAACATACAATCATGGGATGCAATGACCTAAAGGAATTCCAAATGATAAAGAAGATTTCTTCCAAATATAAATGTCTTCTTCATGGTGGGTATTGGGAAAAGTACAAAGGAATCAATCCATCAACAGGAAGATTGAAAACCTTCAGTAAATTTGTTGGTAATGCAAAAGAAATGAATGAAAGATGTGTCAGGGTTTTTGCTTCAACAAGTCTTCAGGATGGTGGTCTTTGGAAAATCAAGAATGATGGAAGTCAGGCAAAGGTGGAAGGGACACCTGAACATTGCTTCATTTTCAATGAAGGAGTGAATGGGGTGACTGTACCTTCAAAATTAGATAGGAAATGGTATATACAAACTGCATATGACAGGATTGCAGGATTTGGAATAGATGAAGGAAGGTGATTGACATGGGTTGGAAAGGTAATAAAGAAGTATTCAAAGGGTATGCGACAGGTGATGGAAAGAATCCAACCATGAAGGTCAAGGATGCAAAACTTCTTTCATGGGAACAGATTGAAGGAAATCATTCCTTTGGTGCAATCCTGAACAAAGATTATGTGGACATTAGTTTTGACAGTGATGAACTGTCACAGAAGTTTTGGGATATGGCAGAACAGAACAATTGGAATTGTCTGATTCTTGAAAACCCAAACAATGGACATATTCACAGTTATTGGAAAGACACCCATCACAGAATTGAAAAGGGTGGAAGGGACAAGAAACTTGCAGTTGGATTGATTGCTGACATTCATTCAGGTTCAACATACATTCCTTTGAAGGTGGATGGTGTGGACAGATTTCCCCCATCCTTTGAACCTTCACAGGTGGATGAAGTCCCTGATGAACTTCTTCCTGTGAATACACAGATTGACCTGATGGACTTGTCAGAAGGGTCAGGAAGGAATGATGACCTATTCAAATACATCCTTATTCTTCAGTCACAGTTGATGTTGGATGTAGATGCTATAAGAAAAGTATTAGGAAACATCAATCAATTCATCTTCAAAGAACCATTATCTGATGAAGAAATGGAAGTCATCACAAGGGATGAAGCATTTGCAAAGCCTATATTCTATAAAGGGAAAACATTCCTTCACAATGCCTTTGGTCAGTATTTGAAGCAGGAATTCCATGTCATCAGAATCAATGGTCAGTTACATGTATATGACAATGGGATATATAAGTCAGGTTATCGGTTTATTGAATCAAAGATGATTGAGATTATCCCAACACTGAAGGCAAACCACAGAACTGAAACACTGAAGTTCTTGGAAATTATAACACCTGAAGACACTATGACATCAGATGCACATTTGATTGCATTCAGAAATGGTGTTTACGATTTGGAAACAGATGAACTTCTTCCATTCAGTCCTGACTATGTTATTACAAACATTATTCCTTGGGACTACAATCCTGAAGCATACAGTGAACTGTGTGATAAGACATTGGACAAGATGTCCTGCAATGATAAAGAAATCAGGGCAGTGTTGGAAGAATCAATTGGATATACATTTTTTAGACAGAATGAACTGTCCAAGTCTTTTATCCTGACAGGGTCAGGGTCAAATGGTAAATCAACATTTTTGGACATGGTGAAGAATGTTCTTGGTAGACCAAACTATGTATCACTTGATATGGATGAATTATCAGAAAGGTTTTCAGTTTCATCCATGTTTGGGAAACTTGCAAATATTGGTGATGATTCAAATGATGAATTTCTTCAGGGGAAAGCATTGTCACAGTTTAAAAGACTTGTGTCAGGTAATGACATGAAGGGTGAAAATAAGGGACAGGATGTGTTCTTTTTCAAACCAATGACAAAGTTGTTCTTCAGTTTCAATGAAATCCCAAGAATGAGAAACAGGGGATTTGATGCGATTAAAAGAAGACTTGTAATCATACCATTCAATGCAAAGTTCAGCAAGGATGATGATGACTTTGATGCAGGCATCACATGGAAATTGAAGAAACAGGATGTTGCAGAATATCTGATTCAACTTGGAATCCAAGGATTGAAAAGAGTTCTTGCAAATCAAGGTTTTACAGAATCTAAGAAAGTACAAGCAGAAGTTGACCAGTTTGAAAGGGACAACAATCCAATCCTTTTATTCTTGGAAGAAGTGGATGAATCAGAAATCTTGAATCATGAAACCAAAGAAGTTTTTGCAAGATATGATTCATTCTGCAATGACAATGGATTCACAAGGATTGCAATGCAGACTTTTACAAAGGAAATAAAAAGACATCTGAAATGTGATAGGAAGGATGTCAGAATTGATGGTAAAAAGAAAATAATATTTATAAAGTAGGTGATTGATATGAAAGATTTAAAATTAAGTCCTTTATTTGAAGAACCTGACGGACAGATGTCCATGGTTGAAGATAATGTCAATCATCCATCCCATTATTGTCAAGATGGTGGGATGGAATGCATTGATGAAATGATTGCTATTTTTGGAAAAGAAAAAGTCAAAGCATTCTGTTTATTGAATGTTTGGAAATATAGAAAAAGAGCAGTGTTTAAAAATGGAAAAGAAGACTTGAAGAAGTCTGATTGGTACATGAAGAAGTACATTGAACTTGGTGGAAAGCAGGTGAAATAAAATGAATTATCATGACATCACAAAGGATGACATGTTGAATGGTGATGGATTGCGTGTGGTGTTATGGGTTGCAGGTTGTGAACATCAATGTGATGGGTGTCAAAATCCCATCACATGGAATCCTGAATACGGCATCCCATTTGACAAAAAAGCAAAATATGAACTATTCACAGAATTAGAAAAAGACTATATTGCAGGAATTACTTTCAGTGGTGGTGACCCATTACATCCCCAAAATGTGCTGATGGTTTCAGGAATCATAAATGAAATCAAGGAATCTTTCCCAAACAAGACTGTATGGATATACACAGGATATTGTTGGGAAGATGTCAGTTATATGACAGCATTGTGGAAAAATGTTGATGTTCTTGTGGATGGTAGATTTGAAAAAGATAAATTGGATGTCAGTTGTCCTTGGGTTGGTTCTACTAATCAAAGGGTAATAGATATTCAAAAAACATTGAAGGAAGGGAAGGTGATTCTTCATGAAAGTCATTAAAAAAGATGGAACAGTTGAAGCATATAACTTTGAAAAGATAAGGAATGCAATCAGTAAATCAGCAGAAAGGGTGATGATTCACCTGAATGACAAAGACTTTTCATTGATTCAGGAATGTGTTGAAGATGCACTTCATTTTTTAGATGGTGATGTTCCTGTGTCTGTGATGCACAACATTGTGGAAGATGTCCTTGAAGGTTTTGATTCTAAGATTGCAAAATCATATAGAGATTATAGAAATTACAAGAAGGATTTCATTCATATGATGGATGATGTTTATGTCAAATCACAGTCAATCAGATTCATTGGTGATAAGGAAAACAGTAACACTGATTCAGCATTGGTTGCAACAAAAAGATGTCTAATTTTCAATGAATTGAACAAGAATTTATATAGAAGATTCTTCATGACCAAAGCAGAAAGACAGGCTTGCAAGGAAGGACTCATATATATTCATGACCAATCTGCAAGAAATGACACAATGAACTGTTGCTTGTGTGATGTTGGTTCTGTCATGCGTGGCGGTTTTGAAATGGGAAATATTTGGTATAACGAACCAAAGACATTGGACACAGCCTTTGATGTAATGGGGGATATTATTCTATCAACAGCATCACAGCAGTATGGTGGTTTCACAGTTCCTGAAGTGGATAAGATTCTTGAACCATATGCAAATAAATCTTATCAGAAATACTTTGATGAATTGACTTCATATGGTCTTCCTGCTGATGAACAGACTATGAATATTGCAACAGAGAAAGTCAGAAGGGACTTTGAACAGGGATGGCAAGGAATTGAAATGAAGCTGAACACAGTTGGTTCATCAAGGGGTGATTATCCATTCATCACAATGACATTTGGATTGGACACAAAAACATTTGGAAAGATGGCATCCATCACTTTCCTTCAGGTTCACGCAAAAGGACAGGGGAAAGAAGGAAACAAGAAACCTGTTCTGTTTCCAAAGTTGGTGTTCTTGTATGATGAAAAGATTCATGGAAAAGGTTGCATCAGTGAAGATGTGTTTGAAGCAGGAATTGATTGCAGTTCAAAGACAATGTATCCTGATTGGTTATCGCTGTCAGGGGATGGATATGTTGCTGAAATGTATCAGAAATATGGAAAGGTAGTCAGTCCTATGGGATGCAGGGCATTCTTGTCACCTTGGTTTGAACGTGGTGGAATGACACCTGCTGATGCAGATGACAAACCTGTCTTTGTTGGGAGATTCAACATTGGTGCAGTCAGTCTTCACCTTCCAATGATTCTTGCAAAAGCAAGAAGGGAATCCAAAGATTTTTATGAAGTCCTTGACTATTATCTTGAAATGATTCGTGGAATTCACAAAAGAACATATGACTACTTGGGTGAAATGAAAGCATCAGTCAATCCAATAGCATACTGTGAAGGTGGTTTCTATGGTGGACATTTACATCCACAGCAGAAAATCAAACCATTATTAAAGACAGCAACAGCATCGTTTGGAATCACTGCATTGAATGAACTTCAAGAACTTTACAATGGAAAATCATTGGTGGAAGATGGTTCATTTGCATTGGAAGTCATGGAACACATCAATGACAAGGTGAATCAGTTCAAACAGGAAGATGGTTGGTTGTATGCAATCTATGGAACACCTGCTGAAAGTCTTTGTGGTCTTCAGGTAGAACAGTTCAGAAAAGAATTTGGAATCATTGAAGGTGTATCTGACAGAGCATATGTGTCAAATAGTTTCCATTGTCATGTAACAGAAGACATCAGTCCAATTCAGAAGCAAGATTTGGAAGGAAGATTTTGGAATCTGTGCAATGGTGGGAAGATTCAATATGTTCGTTATCCTGTGGGATATAACAAGGATGCAATTAGAACATTGGTCAGAAGGGCAATGTCAAAAGGTTATTATGAAGGGGTCAACTTGTCCCTTGCATACTGTGATGACTGTGGTCATCAGGAATTGGAAATGGATGTGTGTCCTGTCTGTGGTTCTTCCAACCTGACCAAGATTGACAGAATGAATGGTTATCTTTCTTATAGTAGGGTTCATGGTGATACAAGATTGAACAATGCAAAGATGGCAGAAATTGAAGAAAGGAAATCAATGTGATGAAGACATTTTGGAAGACAGGTTTTGAAATCTTTACTTCAACTGTGGCTATCGTGTTTATTGTGTTAGCAATATATGGAAGCATAGATGACTATATAACTAATAAAATTATGGATTCAACTTCATTTCAATATGATGCAGATGGATTGTTTCTAATTATTGACAAGGGTCAAGGTCGCTGTGGTTTATATAATGGAACAACACCATTAGAACACATGATTATTGATGATATTGACCTTGAAGAAGGGGTTTATAATATACCAACAATTGTAAAATAAATGGGGAACATAAAGTTCCCCTATCAAAGAAAGGTGAACAACTATGGAAAATATCAAAATTAAATATGATACTGATGACATCAAGCACATTGAAAAAATTGAACAGGGTGATTGGATTGATTTGAGAAGTGCAGAAGATGTGACAATGTTTCTTGGTGAATACAAAATGATTTCACTTGGTGTTGCTATGCAGTTACCTGAAGGATATGAAGCACACATTGCACCAAGGTCTTCCACATTTAAGAATTTTGGAATCATCTTGGTCAATGGAATTGGAATTGTTGACAACAGTTATTGTGGTGACAATGACATTTGGAAGTTCCCTGCATTGTGTCTGAAGCATGAAGGAACAATCATCAAGAAAGGTGACAGAATCGCACAGTTCAGAATTGTCAAGAAGCAACCTGAAATCAGATTTGAAACAGTAGAACATCTTGATGGTGTAAATCGTGGTGGAATTGGTTCAACAGGGGTGAAGTAATATGAAAGATATAATCAAGAATAAAAGAGAATCAATAATGACAACTGCTAAAAATTGGAAAGGACTAGATGATGTGACACTTGCAATCATTCAAGTTGGTGATGACCCTGCATCAGATGTTTATGTAAGAAACAAAATCAAAACGTGTGCATCAATTGGGATTGAAACAGTTGTGTCAAAACATGACTGTGGCATCAATTTTTGGGAACTAAAGAAAGTAATCAAGGACTATGCAGAAGACAAGCACATTGATGGAATCATTCTTCAACTTCCACTTCCAAAACATTTGCAAACTAGAACACAGACACTACTTGATGAAATCCCATGGTATAAAGATGTTGATGGTCTTTCCACAGAATCAGTTGGAAGACTTTGGACAGGCAGAATATGTTTAACACCTGCTACTGCTTTGGGTGTTTGGTGGTTACTTTCTGAAGAAACACAACTGACCGATTCAAGAATCGCAATTGTTGGAAGAAGTCCTTTGATTGGAAAACCATTGATTAAAATGCTGATGGATGAAGATGCAACAATTAAAGTCTATCATTCATATTCTGATTGCAAGGATGTATTCAAAGACAATGACATTGTAATCAGTGGAATTGGGAACACAGACCTTGTTGAATATTATGATGGGAAAACGCTTTGGATTGATTGTGGAATCATTAGAAAGGAAGATGGAACAATTTGTGGTGATGCAGGTGATTTGAAGTCAGAGTATATCACACCTGTTCCATGCGGTGTAGGGACATTGACAACTGCATGTATAGCATTGAATACAGCATATGCACATGATTTTCAGAAAGGAAGATGGTCATGATGGGATTTTTAACAAAATTGTCCCTGTTAATTATCAGTTGGGGAATATACGGAAGTGTTGAAAAATGTGATAATACTTCAGATTTTTATATGGTTTTATTATCAATTATGATTATTTTGGGATAAGAAAGGAATAAAAAGATGATAAAATGTAAAGTTTTAGGAATAAATGGTGTTGACCATGCAATCAGGGGAATGAGAAATCCAATGAATTCATGGAATAAATCTGATTCATGTTGGAAAGATTCAGAACTGAATCCTGTTTATCATGATGATTTCAATGATGGTGTTACTGCATATTCAATTGGTGAGAACGATAAAGACCTGATGAAAAGACTTTTCAAAGGTGGAACAGAACACAGAAAATATCTAAGAATGATTCAGGTATATGTGGACATTACCGCACCATTGTATTGGTGGAAAGAATTTGATACATACAAAATTGGAACTGTCTGCAATTCCTGTTCCACTATGCACAAGATTCATTCCAAGGAATTTACATGGGATGATTTCAGTCACGAACATTTAACACACACGGATGCTTTTCATATGGATGCAAACGAAGATGCTTTAAATGCATTGCAGGTTGTAATCAATGCACTTAATTACAACAGGAAAAAATATCTTGAAACAAAAGATAAAACATATTGGTGGCAGATGATTCAACTTCTTCCTTCATCATACAATCAGAAACGCACTGTGATGTTGAATTATGAAGTGGTGGTGAACATCATCAATCAGAGAAAAAATCACAAATTAGATGAATGGCATCAGTTGGTTGATGAATTCAAACAGTTACCTATGATTGAATATTTGATGGAATAAAGTGTTCTTGGTTGTTCTTGCTGTTCTTGGTGCAGAAAAATTCAGCAGATTGAATCAGCGAAAATGTAAATATAATATGCTGAATCTGTAAGCACCTAGAACACAAAGAACAGCACCTAGAACAGCTAGAACCCTTATAAATAGGGGGATTCAGGACATCTGTTCTTGGTGTTCTTGGTGTTCTTGCTACTTTTTACTTTTAAGCATTTTAAGTAAAAATAAGGTATTTTATATGATTTTATGTCAGAAAAAAATAAATATATATAGTAGTAGGTTTTACCAAGAACACAAAGAACAGCTAGAACAAGGAAGGAAGATACTATGATTCTTGATGAAATCAGAAAATTGAAAATTGAAATTGATGATTTACAATTGAAGGTTGATAGTTTTACAACAACGAGTGCTATCAGATATGACAAAGAGTGTGTTCAAACGAGTCCATCAGGTGATTCACTTGAAAAGTCAGTTATTAGATTGATTGAAGATAAAGATAAGCTATCAGGATTGAAAAATAAATATGAATTTTTATGTTCTATAATTGATATGAACAAATACACCAAAAGACAAAAAGAATTTATTAGTTTGTATTATTTGAAAGCATGTCCTATGAAGAAATGTTGTTTGTTGATGAAAACAAATTATAATAATTTATGCAATATAAAAAAAAGGATAGAGCGCTGAATGGATTCAACAAAATATTGACAAGTGAAGTGAATGTGATATAATATATATGATGAGAAAATATAATTATAAATAAGTGAAGGACACCACCCCTGAAAAGGGCAGGTGTCCTTTTTATGTAAATTTTTGAAAGGGGGTGTCAGGATGACAGACAAACAGAAGATGTTCTGTGAAGAATTCGTTGGGTGTGGAAATGCGACACAATCAGCAATCAAGGCAGGATATTCTGAAAAGACTGCAAAGCAGATTGGACAAAAATTATTGACAAAAATTGACCTTCAGTCATATATAAGAGAATTGCAGTCAGAAATCAAATCAGAAAAAATCTTGGATGCTAGACAGATGCAGGAAGTCCTGACATCTATCATTTTGCAGGAATCAGAAGAAGAAGTGATTGTTGTTGAAGGATGTGGTGATGGATGTTCTGAAGCAGTTACCAAAACAAAGACAGCATCACAGAATGATAGAATCAAGGCTATTCAGTTACTTGCAAGAATGCAGGGTGTCCTTGATACCAATATGAATATAAACCTGATGTTGCCTGTCTTTGGGGGTGAAGAAGACCTTGAAGACTAAAGGAAGAAGCAGAGGAAATGTAAAAGCACAGAGAAAAAGAAAACAGCAAAGACAGAAAGTCCCAAGAACTAAGAATGAATATTGGTGTATTGATGGGAACTTTACAGTTCACCCATTAGCATATTGCACTTATTATCATGGGGTTCTAACACAGGGATTGATGGACACACATCACTGTAAAGAAAAAGGATGTCATAGGTTAAGGGAAGGTGATTCCTTTGAATAGGAACAGAAAATATTTCCACCTTCCTTCCATTGTTGGAAAAGGATATAAACAGTTTTGGAATTTTAAAGGAAGATATAGGGTTTGCAAAGGTTCACGAGCATCAAAGAAATCAAAGACAACTGCATTATGGTTTATTTACAACCTGATGAAATATCCTGATGCAAATCTTTTGGTTATTCGTAAAACCTTCAGAACATTGAAGGATTCATGCTTTGCTGATTTGAAGTGGGCATGTCACAGACTTGGTTGTGACCACTTATGGTCATTTACATTGTCCCCACTTGAAGCAACCTATCTTCCAACAGGTCAGAAGGTTTATTTTAGGGGATTGGATGACCCATTGAAAGTCACATCTATTGCAGTAGACAAAGGATGTCTGTGTTGGATGTGGATTGAAGAAGCCTATGAAATTATGTCTGAAGCAGACTTTGACATGTTGGATGAATCTATTCGTGGTGAATGTCCTGAAGGGTTATTCAAGCAGGTCACATTGACATTCAACCCATGGAATGAACACCATTGGTTGAAGAAAAGATTCTTTGACAATCCTGATGAAGACACACTTGCAATGACTACCAATTATTTATGTAATGAGTGGTTGGACAAGGCAGACTTGAAAGTCTTTGAAAGAATGAAGAAGAACAATCCAAGAAGATATGCTGTTGCAGGTCTTGGTGGATGGGGAATTGTTGATGGTCTGATATATGAGAATTGGAAAGAAGAAAAGTTCACACTTGCAGATGTTAAAGGACTGAAGACAAGATGTGGATTGGACTTTGGTTATACCAATGATGAAACAGCATCACCAATAATGTTCCTTGATTTGGAAAATAAGAAATTGTATATATGGGATGAACTTTACAAAACAGGGTTATCCAATAAGAAAATATATGAAGAACTATCATCAATGGGTTATTCAAAAGAAAAGTTCACAGGTGATTCTGCTGAACCAAAATCCATTGATGAATTGAAATCCCTTGGGTTAAGAATAAAAGGAGCAAAGAAAGGAAAGGACAGCATCAATAATGGTATTCAGTGGATTCAAGACCTTGAAATTATCATTCATCCAAGATGTGTCAACTTCCTTACAGAAATATCCAACTACACATGGGACAAAGACAAATTTGGTAAAAAATTAAATGTTCCAATTGATGACTTCAACCATCTAATGGATGCAATGCGGTATGGACTTGAAGATGACATCATTGGGAATACATGGTTATTTTAGAAGAAAGGTGGTGAATGAAATGTTGGAAAATGATGAAATTTTGAAGTTTATCAGTGAAGACAAAACTTCAGGAAGAAAAAGAGAAGCAAAGATTGGTCAGAAATATTATGATGGTGAACATGACATCCTTGATTATAGGATGTTTTATTTTAATTCTGATGGAAAACTTGTTGAAGATGATACAAGGTCAAATGTCAAGATTCCACATCCTTTCTTCACAGAGTTGGTTGACCAAACTGTTCAGTATATGTTATCAGGTAAAGATAAATTGATTAAATCAGACATCCCTGAACTTCAGACAAGATTGGATGAATACTTTGATGATGACTTCATCTGTGAATTGAATGATGTTCTGACAGGGACACAGTCCAAAGGTTTTGAATATATGTATGCGTACATGAACAGAAATGGAAAGATGTCATTTGAATGTGCAGATGGACTTGGTGTTGTGGAAGTCACTGCAAAAGATTCATCTGATGGTGAAGAATACATCATTTATTATTATGATGACAGAATCATGAAAGATGACAAGATTGTGACAAGGGTTCAGGTTTGGGATGATGAAAGAACATATTTCTTTGTTTTGGAAAATAACAAACTTGAAACAGATGATAAAGAACCAATAAATCCAAGACCACATGTCATCTATCACAAAGAAGGTGATGATTCCATTTATTATGACACATTTGGATTTATTCCATTTTTCAGACTGGATAATAACAAAAAACAGTGGTCAGGACTGCATCCAATAAAATCCTTGATTGATGATTATGACATGATGTCCTGTGGTCTTTCCAATAACCTTGCAGATTTTGACCATCCAATTCATGTGGTCAAAGGATTTCAGGGTGATTCCTTGGATGAACTTGCTGTGAATTTGAAGACCAAGAAAATGATTGGAACATCACCTGATGGTGGTTTGGAAGTCCACACAGTAGATATTCCATATCAGGCAAGACAGGCAAAGATGCAGGAAGACGAAAAGAATATTTATAGATTTGGTATGGGATTCAATTCTGCACAGTTGGGTGATGGTAATGTGACCAATGTGGTCATCAAATCAAGATATGCTTTATTGGATTTGAAGTGTAATAAACTAGAAATCAGGATGAAGCAGTTCTTGAAAAAGATTGTGACAGTGATTGTTCAGGAAATCAACAGATTGGATGGAACAGACTATCAAATCAATGATGTGTATTTCAACTTTGAAAGAGAAGTGATGACCAATGCACAGGACAATGCAACCATTGAAAAGATTGATGCAGAAAAGAAAAAAATTGTGATTGAAATCATGTTGGAACTCCAAAACGTGCTTGATGATGAAACAATCATTCAGGCAATCTGTGAAACACTTGATGTTGATTATGAATCTATCAAAGACAAGTTACCTGAAGATGACATGATGGATAATCAGCAGGCATTGGATATGGTTGAAAGTGGTGATATGATTGAATAATGTTGAAAAGACCATCACCAAAGCACAACTGAAGTTGGAACAAAGGGCATTGAAGGAATTGAAAAAGTCCTATGAGAAAGCAAAGCATGATATTGAAATTCAAATATCTGCATTGAATTCAAGGAAGGACATGCAGAACCTTCAATCAATCATCTATCAAAAGAAATATCAAGAAGTTCTTCTGAAGCAAATTGAAGGTGTCATTGATGACCTGAACAAAGGTCAATACGAAACATTACAAGACTTCTTTGAAGGGTCATATTCCACAGGTTATATTGGTTCAATGTATGACCTGCACAATCAAGGAATCCCATTGGTGATTCCAATTGACCCAAAGAAGATGGTCACAGCAGTAATGACAGATTCAAAACTGTCAAAGAATTATTATCAGAGCAGGATTCTTCCTGAAAACCTGTCAACATTAAAAAGGAATGTCAGACAGGAATTGACAAGGGGAATTGCATCAGGCAAAACATGGATTGAAGTCGCATATCAAGTTGCATCAGGAATGAATAGTCCATTCAATAGGGCAATGCGAGATGCAATGGGTATTATTAGAACAGAAGGTCACAGAATCAATCAGCAGGGATTCTTGGATGCTTCACACGAAGCAAAAGACAAGGGTGCTGATGTGGTGAAACAATGGGATTCCACATTGGATGGAAACACAAGACCTGCACACAGAATTGCAGATGGTCAAATCAAGGAACTTGATGAACCATTCATTGTGGATGGTGAAAAGATGGATGCACCTTCCATTGGTGGTTCTGCAAGGAATGTCTGCAATTGCAGATGTCAACTTCTACAAAGGGCAAAATGGGCATTGGATGAAGCTGAGCTGAAAACCCTTCAGGACAGAGCATCATTCTTTGGATTGAACAAATCAAAGTCATTTGATGACTTCAAACAGAAGTATTTGAACCTTCCAAAAAACGCTGATACAATGAAGGTGAAACCATCAGTTGGTGATTGGAAATCTTCAACAGCGGGTCAGACATTCAAGAACAAAAAGGAAGCATTTCAATATTTTAAGGATTTAGGAATCAAGATGGGTGATTCAAGGAAATATCCAATGGATGAACAGATTGCTATTGGAATGGCACAATGGCATTCTAAATTTAGTGAAACATATCCTGAATTTACATCCAAGATTATTCACAAGATTCCTGAAATCAAAAATGTCGCACCTTCATCACTTCCATATGGTGTTCTTGGACAGTTTGAATATTATTTGACAGGTAAGGTTTCAGGACTCAAGCTGAATTCTTATGCACACAGAAGTTATGATGAAGCAATGAAAAGTTCAATGCGTTCTGCTGAACGTGGTTGGCATAGTGGTGGTTCTGCTTATCATACAATTATTCATGAATATGGTCATTATGTATCACATTCAATGGGTGAATTAGAAAAAGGGTTTGAACATAAAATCATAACAGAAACAGTCAAAGAGTATAAAAAGAATCATCCTGAATATACTTTTGACACATATAAGGGTGCATCAGATGCACTTAGTAAATATGGAACAACTTCTGAAGCTGAATGTTTTGCAGAATGTTTTGGTGAATACTTTGGTGAAGATGAACCAAGGGAATTTGCAACCATATTTGGAAAGATACTTGAAAAAGCAATGAAAGGGGTGCAGTAATATGGAAGAACCAAAAGGAATTGAATATTGGTACATGGATGAAAAAGATGAAGAATGGAAGATTTCTGATGATGCACCTGATTGGGCAAAGAAAGAATTTGAAGAATATTTCAAATTGATAAATGACCCAACACATAAGTTTTGAATAAAAACACCTTGGAAACAGGGTGTTTTTATTATGTCCTGAATAAGACATTAAACTGTTCTTTTTTTAATGTCTAAAACAGAAATCACACAAGACATAACTTGTAAAAATTGTATGTGAAAGGAAGGAAACAAAATGACATTACAAGAAATTTTAAAAGCAAAAGGTTTGACAGATGAACAGATTGCAGAAGTTATCAAAGATATGAAAGCAAATAAAATCTTCACTGCATCTGAAGAAAATCTTGATGTTAGATACACAAAACTGAAAGGTGAACATGATGCTTTAAATGCAAAGCATACTGAAAGTGAAAATTTGATTGCAGAACTTCAAAAAGCTACCAAAGGACAGGAAGACATCCAGTCAAAAATCACAGAGTATGAAGCAACAATTGAAAAGCAGAATGAAGAACTTGAACAGGCAAAAGTTGAATCAGCATTGAAGATTGGTCTTCTGTCAGCAGGTGCGAAAGCATCTGACATTGATTATCTGATTTACAAAATGAATCATGATTCTGATTGGTCACCTGAACTTGGTGAAGATGGTCAGGTCAAAGGTCTTGATGACAAGGTCAAAGGTCTGAAAACACAGTTTCCAAATCAGTTTGATTCTGCAAAGCAGAAAGTCATTGAAGAAAAGAAGTTGGAAAAGACTGACTCAACTGAAAAAAAAGTCAGCAAAGAAGAATTTGCAAAGATGGGTTACAAATCAAGAATCAAATTGAAATCTGAAAACCCTGAATTGTACGCAGAATTGACAAAATAAAGAAAGAAGGTATTTATAGTATGGCAAGTTTAGAAAACACTACAACATTAGTAAATGGTGATGTATTTGACCCACAGGTTGTGTCAGATATGATTAACGCAAAAGTAGAGAAAAAGGCAGTAATGAGTGGTTACACAAAAGTTGATAACACACTTCAGGGACAGGCGGGTTCTACTGTGACAGTTCCAAGATGGGGTTACATTGGTGAAGCTAAAGACTACAAAGAGGGCGAACCAATTGATACAACAAAAATGGCATTCACAACTGCTGAATATGGAATCAAGAAAATTGGTAAAGGTGTCAGACTTACTGATGAAGCACAGTTATCAGGTTATGGAAACCCAATGGGAACAGCAACACAGCAGATTGCAATGTCTATTTCTGAAAAGTTAGACAATGACAGGGTTGCTTGTATGTATGAATCACACAATATTTGTGATGAAACAACAGGTGTTCTTTCTTATGATGCAATTGTAAATGCTGTTGATATGTTTAATGAAGAAGAAGATTCTGCAAAGGTTATTCTTATTCATAGCAAGCAGAAAACACAGTTAAGAAAAGACCCTAACTTCATTGATAAATCCAAATTTGGAAATGATGTTATGGTGTCAGGTGCAATTGGTAGAATTGCAGGTTGTGATGTAGTTGTGTCCAACAAAGTTGCAAAACATGATGCTTATTACAAAGTTGGTGGTTCTGTTAAAGTTGATGATTCCAACATTGCAGAAGTTCAGAAAACACTTCCATTCGCTAAAAAAGACGATATGGTTACAAAAGTTTCTACACCTGCATATTTTAACCCAATCATCAAATTAAACAATGATGTTGAAACAGAAGATGACATGCCTGCAATCACATACTTCCTGAAACGTGGAAACCTTGTGGAACATGTTCGTGAAGCAGGTGTTGCAGATAACATTGTCTGCACTGCCCATGGTATGCCTGCACTTACAAATGAAGAAAAAGTTGTTGTATTGAGAACCAAAACAACAAAATAGTCTTCATTGAAAGAAGGTGAATCTGATGATTATATCAGCAGAAGAATTGATGGAAAAATATCCTGACTTTATTGGTCAGGATGAATCCATCTTGCAGGAAAAACTTGATGGAATTGAACTTCTTATCAGGAAGTACACCAACAACAATTTTCAGAATAGGAACATCAGATTCATTGGTGAATCCATGCGTGACAGAATCTTTGGTGGTCATCCATTCATCAGAGTGGGTGACACACTTCAGATTTCTGAATCACAGGTGAATGATGGTCTTTATGTAGTCAAGGAAGTCAAAGAAGACTTCATCAGACTTACAAAAGAACTGCATGATGTGCCACACAACATGGTCACAAAGATTGTTTACCCTGTGGACATCAAACAGGGTGTGGTGAATCTGATGAAATATGAATGTAATATGCGTGACAAGGTTGGAATCAAATCTGAATCTATCAGCAGGCATTCAGTTACTTATTATGATGTAAATGAAGAAAATCAGGTGATGGGTTATCCTGTTTCCTTGCTTGGTTTTCTAAAACCTTACATGAAAGCAAGGTTTTAATAATGAAGAATCTTGATGGAAATATTACAGCATTGATTCAGGTTAAAGATGAAGGAAAGAAGAATGCACTTGGTGAAAAGGAACATGTGTGGCAAGATGTGACTTGCATGAAAGGGTGGCTTGATTATTTAAGTGGTCAGAATGGTCATGACTTTGATACTAAGTTGCAAAGTACCACACATATTTTCATGTGTGATTTTAAGTCATTCAGAAATTTAAAAAAAGGATGGGTTTGGAATCCATTCAACCTGAAGACAGGTGTCATCCAATCAACTGAACAGGATGGAAAGGTTGTGGATGCGACATCAGAAAATGCAAGAATGGTTATCAATGGGAATGTATATCAGATACTCATGATTGATGACCCTATGGAATTACATCAGCATTTGGAAATTATGCTTCAGTATGTTGGGGGTGGTCTTGGTGTCTAAGAACGTGGTCTTTGAAGATTATTCTGTTCAGGTAAAAGCTGAATTAAAAGACAAAGCAATTTCATTTCTTCATGAAATTGGTGGTGAAATTAGGTCGATTGCACAGAGAAATTCAAGAAGAAAGACATCACAGACAGCAGGTTCTTATGAATACAAAGTTGATGAAGCAGAACTTGCAGTTCACATTGGTTCTAATTATTGGAATGCAATATATGAAGAATTTGGAACAGGTGAACATGCAATAAATGGTGATGGTAGAAAAGGTTATTGGGTCTTTGTTGACACAGGCGGTCAACCTAAAGCACCAAAGGGTGGAAAGACTTACACATTAAAAGAAGCAAAACAAATTGTTGCTATGATGCGTGAGAAAGGATTGAATGCTTATTATACCAATGGTAAAAAAGCAAACAGACCATTGTTCAGAGCATTTGAAAGCAACAAAGGAAAAATTCAAAGTGTTGCTGAAAAATATTTTGGGGGTATTTGATATGACAATTGAAGGAATTGAATTCATAAATTCCTGTTTGGATGAATTGAAAATCCCTTTTGAATTCAAAGAATGGACTTCCAATGTTCCTGATACCTATTGGATTACAGATTATTTGGAAGTTGAATCCATGAATGAAGATGGGATGGAAGAATCAACATTCATCCTGACAGGTAACACAGTTAAATCAAAAATGGAACTTGAATCTGTGAAAGATAAGGTTAAAAGGTATTTTGGAAATGAAGGAATCACAGCAATCCTACCAAGTGGGGCAGGGATTGCTGTTTCTTTTTCCACAGGAAATTATATTCCATCAGTTGACCACAGTGTTCACAGATTGGAAATTAATTTAGAAGTGAAAGAATGGAAGGTGTAAAAATGGCAAAATATGGAAAAACAGGTGTGACCACAGACACACCAAAAAACGTCATGTTTGGTGCAGGTACGATTCACAAGAATTTGAAATATACAGAATCTTGGAACTTTGAAGAATCAATTATTGGTGCAACATCAGGTGGTTCAAAACTTACAATCACACCTGAATTTGTTGACATCCCTGCTGATGGAGCAATGGTTGCAACTAAAGGATTGAAAGTCAAAGTTGGTGAAACTGCTGAAATGGAAATCAACTTCTTGGAAATTACAAAAGAGTTGGTTAAATTGGCAGTTATTGGGAAAGAGGGTTCATCTAAAGATTCTAAGATGGATTTAATTGAATCTAAACCAAATCTTGAAGATACAGATTATCTTGAAAACATTGCTTTTGTTGGAAAGACTTTGGAAGGTAAAGATGTGATTGTCATTATGGACAATGCTTTATGTATTAGTGGTTTTGAATCAGAGGGTGAAAATAAAAAAGAAGGTGTTGGAACTTACAAATTTGCATGTCATGCAGATATTGGAAGTGACCTTGACACACTTCCTTACCACATTTACTTTCCAAAACCATCAATGTAAAGAAGGTGAAATCCTATGAAGGTTAAAATATTAGAATCATTTATTGATAAACATACAGATGTTGTTTACAAAGTTGGTGAAACAATTGAAATGGGTGATGAAAGGGTGAAAGAAATCCTTTCACATCCTAAGAAGAAATTTATTGAAATTGTAAAAGAAAAGAAAGCAGGGTTGAAATAAATGAAATTTGAATTGAGAAAATTAAAATCTGAAGATATGTTTTTGATGTTTGGAATCCTTTCCAAAATTGGATTTAAAGATTTGAAGGAACTTGTCACTGTTGAAAAGATGAAAGCAATGATGTCAACATTCAATGGTGAAGAAGCAGAAGATGAAGACATGACTGCAATGTTTGGTATGACTATCATTATGGATGTGGTTGGAATCATCATGAAAAACCTTCCTTTCTGCAAGAATGAAATCTTCAGTTTCCTTTCTGCGTTGTCAGGTTTGACAGTTGAAGAAATTGCAGACCTTGACATGGCTACATTTACTGAAATGATTATTGCAGTAATTAAAAAGGATGAATTCAAGGATTTTTTCAAGGTTGTTTCAGGCTTGTTCAAATAGGGGAAACTAAATTTATGGACTTGCTATTCAGGGAATACGCAAGTCCATTTTTGTTGCTTGACCAACTAATTCCACAAGGAAAACTGTGTGAATTTCTTGATACTTTTGAAGAATCAAAACAGGAAAAAGAACTATGGGAATTCTACATTCACAAACTTCCTGCATGGGATGAAAGAACATTTGAAGAATTTAAAAATGGACTTGGTGTTGGTAAAAAGAACAAACAAGAAAGACCTTCTGATGAACAGCTTGAAACTATCATTGGAAATTCCTATGGAATATTGAAAGATTTTAAATTGGAATGAAAGGGGGTTGATGAATCTTGAATATATTTAAACTTGTCGGTTCAATCTTCATAAAAAATGACAAAGCAAATGAAGACATTGACAAGACATCAAAGAAAGCAGAAAGCATGGCTGAAAAAGTCGGTTCTGCATTTCATAAAGCAGGTCAAAAAATCACAAGTGTTGGTAAAGCAATAGCACCTGTCAGTGCAGGTATGGCAACAGCACTTGGTGCATCTGTAAAATCTGCATCAGATTTTACTAACGGAATGGCTAAAATGTCAACACTGTTTGACACTCAAAAAGTTTCAGTCAGTGATTTGTCAAAACAGTTCATCAACCTTTCAAATAAAACAGGACTTGCATCAACTGAATTAGCTGAAGCAGGCTATCAGGCGTTATCAGCAGGTGTTGATGTCAACAATGCAGTTTCCTTTGTGGAAACAGCAGGAAATCTTGCAAAAGCAGGTTTCACATCCACAGCAACAGCAGTGGATGTTCTTACAACAGCAATGAATGCCTATGGAGAACAAGCAGGAACTGCTGAAGAAATATCAAATAAATTAGTTAGAACACAGAACCTTGGTAAAACTACAGTTGACGAATTAGCATCTGCAATGGGTAAAGTTATCCCAACTGCATCTGCAATGGGTGTAAATATTGACAACTTGACATCAGGATATGTGATGCTTACCAAACAAGGTATTGCAACAGCAGAAGCAACAACCTATTTGAATAGTATGATGAATGAACTTGGTGATTCAGGTACAGATTTGGGTGGAATCATCAAAGAAAAGACAGGAATGTCCTTCCAAGAATGTATGCAGTCAGGAATGTCACTTGCTGAAGTTCTTCAGGTCACAAAACAGTATGCTGATGAAAATGGAATCGCTTACAATGAACTTTGGTCATCTGCTGAAGCAGGAAAAGCAGGATTGTCAATTCTGAATGGTGGTGTTGAAGAATTCAACAACACAGTTGGAATCATGGCATCGAAGACAGATGATGTTGGTGAAGCACTGAATAAATTGGAGACACCATCAGTCAAAGTGAAAAAAGCACTGAATCAGGTGAAGAATGCAGGAATTGAATTTGGTACAACCATCATGTCAGCACTTGCACCTACACTTGAAAAAGTAACAGGTTTGATTGAAAAAGCAACTACATGGTTCAATTCCTTGGATGAAAAGACCAAACAGAATATTGCAACTGCAATGGCATTGGTTGCAGGGTTGTCCCCTGTCCTGATGATTATTGGTAAATTGGTTGGTGCTGTTAGTACAGTTATTTCTATCGGTACAAAGGTTATATCTGTTGTCAAGACAATAGCTGTTGGTGCTAAAGCATTATGGGCAGTTCTGATGGCAAATCCTATTGGTTTAGTCATAGGTTTACTTGTTGCGTTGGTAGCAGGATTCGTTGCCCTTTGGAATAATTGTGAAGGTTTCAGGCAATTTTGGATTGATTTGTGGGAAGTCATCAAGCAGAAAACTTCTGAAGTTGTTGAAGCAATTAAAACATTCTTCACAGATATGTGGACTAAAATCACAGAAATATTCAATTCTGTAAAGGAAACAGTCCAATCAGCTTGGGAAACAATCAAGAATATTGTTCAAGTTGGTGTCATGCTTATTGCTGAAATTCTTCAGACTGCGTTTGAATTGATTACACTTCCATTCAGATTCATTTGGGAAAACTGCAAAGAGATTGTCACAAATGCTTGGAATACAATCAAAGAAAAAATTTCAACTGTGATGAACACAATCAAAGAAATCATCACAAATATTTGGAATGCTATTAAGTCAGTTATAACACCAATATTGAATGCAATTAAAACATTCATTTCCAATACTTGGAATAATGTGAAGACAGTCATCACAAATGTATTAAATACAATAAAGTCAATTGTAACAACTGTTTGGGATGCTATCAAATCAAAAATCACAACAGTTTTAAATGCGATTAAGTCAGTGGTGACAAGTGTGTTGAATGCTGTGAAATCAGTATTCACAAGTATTTGGGATTCTGTCAAATCAAAGGTTTCATCAGTAATTGAAGGAATTAAATCCACAATATCAAGTGGGTTAAATAGTGCAAAATCAGTTGTGTCAAGTGTGCTTGAATCTATCAAGTCGAAATTCAGTAGTATTTGGAATAGTGCGAAAAGTATTGTTTCAGGTGCAATTGAAAAAATTAAAAGTTTTATGAATTTTAGTTGGTCACTACCAAAGATTAAATTGCCACATTTCAATATATCAGGGAAATTCAGCTTGAATCCACCAAGTATTCCACACTTCAGTGTATCTTGGTACAAGAAAGCTATGGAAGAACCATATATGTTCACTAAACCAACATTGTTCAATGTCAATCCATTGACAGGGCAGGCAAAGGGTGCAGGTGAAGCAGGTGATGAAATCATGTATGGAAAGAAAAATCTTATGAATGACATTGGGTTTGTAGTTTCACAGCAGAATTCAGGATTGATTGACACAATCAATGCTTGCTTTAATAAATTGTTTGACATTTTAGAAAAATATTTACCTGAATTTAACAGGGAAGTCATTCTTGACAGTGGTGCTTTAGTTGGTGAACTTGCACCTATCATGGATGAACAACTTGGTATTATTCAAAGAAGAAGAGAAAGGGGTGTGATGTAAATGCTTGGTGTAAAGTTTGGAAACATACACACATATAAGAATTGGGGTTTGATTCTTACAAAGTATGAAATCACTTCCCCTGAAGCAAAAACTGAAACACAAGAAATTGCAGGAATGAATGGAATTCTTGATTTGACTGAATCAATCACTGATGATGTTAAATACAAAAACAGAACATTGACCTTCACTTTTTCAGTAATAGACAGAAAAAGATGGGATGCTCTTATCAGTGAAATTGAAAATTATATTCATGGAAGAAAAATGCAGGTGATTTTGGATTCTGATAAATTCCATTACTATGAAGGAAGATGTTCTGTTGATAGCTTTTCAACAGACAAAGCAATTGGAACACTTGTTATTAAATGTGATGCTTCACCATATAAATATGAAACATCAACAGGAAGTGCTTGGATTTGGGACACGTTTAGTTTTGTGAATGGTGTCATTTTGACATCTAATATTACAGTGAACGGAACAAAAGAAGTAACTATTCCTAATGCAAGGGAAGTTTCTTCCCCAACATTTGTGTGTTCTTCAGCAATGCAGGTAACATTTGATGGTGTCACTTATGCATTGAAATCAGGTTCAACTAAAGTGTTGGATATACGATTCAAAGAAGGAAACAATAAACTTACATTTGTTGGATATGGAACTGTTGAAGTTCGTTACAGAGGGGGGTCTTTATAATGTATCAGGTATATTACAAAGACAAACTTGTGTATGATTTGCGTGATGAAGATTTGATATTCATTGACCCTGTTTTGAATCTTGAAGCAAGCAAAGCAGGGTCTTTTGAATTCAAAATTCCACCAACACATCCACATTATGGTCTGTTTCAGAAGATGGTTTCTGAAGTTGTAGTGAAAGAAGATGGTGTTGAAATATTCAGGGGAAGAGTTATAGAAGATACAGAATTGTTCAATAAAGTGAAAAGAATCTTCTGTGAAGGTGATTTAGCATATCTGAATGATTCAATTCAGCATCCAACAGAATATCATGATATGAGTGTTCGTGGCTACTTGGAAACAATTATATCAGAGCATAATAAACAGGTTGCATTAGAAAGAAGATTCCAAGTTGGAATTGTTACTGTAAAAGATAGCAATGACAGTTTATTTAGATATACCAATTGGGAATCAACCATGCAGACTATTAAAGAAGACTTGGTTGATGATTTGGGTGGTTATATAAGAACTAGATATGAAAACGGAATCAGATACATTGACTATATAGCAGATACACTGAATACCTGCACACAATCAATCAGATTTGGTGAAAACTTATTGGACTTCACAAGGAACTTCACAGTTGAAGATTTAGTAACAGTTTTGATTCCACTTGGTGCAAAACTTGAAGAAAGTACAATCAAAGCATTGGAAGAAAGATTGACAATTAAAGAAGTCAATAATAATTCCGTAGAGTTGGCAAATCAAACAGCGGTGAATCATTATGGAAGAATTACAAAAGTTGTGAAATGGGATAATGTTCACACACCTGCAAATCTGAAAAAGAAAGGCGAAGCATACTTAAAAGAAGGTCAGTGGGAAAATGCAATCATTGAAGCAAAAGCAGTTGACCTTCATCTTGCAGACAATGCTGTGGAAAGATTCAAGATTTTGGATTCTATTCATGTTGTGTCTGTTCCACATGGACTTGATAAGTTCTTCCCTCTGACCAAACTGTCAATACCACTTGATAAACCATCCAATGCAACAATAACTCTTGGTTCAAAAGAAAAGGTGACATTGACAGCACAAACTAATAATTCTAACACAGATTTACTGGACAAACTTGAAAAGATTCCGTCACCAAACAAGATTCTTCAGCAAGCACAGGATAATGCATCACAGTTGATTCAACACATGACCAATGGGTATATGGTTTATGAATCAAATGAAATGCTGTGTATGGACACACCTGATAAGAACACTGCAAGAAATGTTTGGAGATTTAACCTTGGTGGATTTGGTCATTCTGACACAGGATATAATGGAAGGTTTACAACAGCAATAACAATGGATGGTTGGATTCTTGGTGATAGGATTGCATCCAATTCTATTGATGCAAGTAAACTGACCATTGATTACACAACATCTGTGGAAAATAAAATCAACCTTGCAGAATCAAATGCTGAAAATTACACAGATGGAAGGCTTCAGAATTATTACACTGCATCAGAAATCAATTACAAATTGCAGGTGAACAAGGATGGAATCCTTCTTCAAGCGAAAGAAACAGCCTATGGTTATACAGATGGAAGACTTCAAGATTATTATGATAGGTGGACTGTTGACAACAAAATTAAAGTTGGTACAGATGGAATTTTGATTCAGGCGAAATCAGAAGCAAAGTCATATACTGACAAAATGTTGACTGGTTATTATACAAAATATGAAGTAAATAATCAAATCAATACTTCAAAAGATGGAATTTTGATTCAGGCAAAAAATACAGCCTATCAATATACAGATAATAAGTTTTCAAATGTTTACACAAAGACTGAAACGAACAGTCAAATCAATGCAAGTAAGAATGGAATTCTTCTTCAGGCTGAACAGACTGCAACAAACTATGTGGATAATAGGTTAAGAAACTATTATACATCTTCACAGATAGATGTTAAAACAAATAGGATTGAACAGTCTGTATCTGAAAAAGTAAACAATTCAGATTTTGGAACTAAAATTTCACAGAATGCCTACTATGTTAGAATGGCATGGAACAACAACAGTAGATATATTCAGTTTGAAAATTCTGAATTGAATATTTATGACACAGGTAATCAAAAGCTGATGTCACTCACATACAATGGATGTTGGTATTACTACAAAGGAAATAAACTTGGTATGATTGGTACTAACAGTTGGAAAGGTGATGATACATTCAGAGGATTGCTATTTCAGTTGAATTATGGTGGTGATTACATGGGATGGGGGCATCAAGAAACATCAGGTGGAAACTATCAAATGTATTTAGTTTATTATGCCAACAACCGAAAAAGTAAAAAGGGTTTACATTTCAACTGTAATACTTATTCTGAAGGGAATTTATGGGTGTCTAATAGTTGTCAATTCATAGAATGGTCTGATGGTACTTGTGGAATTCGTGGCGGTTCAATGACATGGTCAAACACATCCAATACAAGTGCTGTGGAAATCAGCGGTCAAAACAAATCTTTTAAAATTTACAATAATGTAGCAGTAGATATTTATACAAATATCAATATGCATGGTTACAGTATTAAAGGACAATCAGATGCAAGAATGAAGAAGAATATCGTTGATACATCTGTTAATGCATTGGATGTCATCAATAGTGTTGATATGAAATCTTTTGACTGGATTGAAAATGGTGAACATGAAACCATTGGAATCATTGCACAGCAACTTCAAGATGTTGCACCTGAACTTGTATATGAGGAAGATGACGGTCATTTATCTATTTATACATTGAAACTTGTGTACTATTGTATGAAAGCAATTCAGGAATTATCAGGGGTGAAGAAAAAATCAACATGGAAAGACCCATATACAATGTTAGAAAAAATGACATTTTGTAAAAAATTGGAAGAGAATAATCAAAAGAAAGAAAATGAACATGAAGATTTAATTCTTCCAAACAATCAGAAAGGAATGATTATAAATGGAAACTAAAGAAAATAATATCCCATTATCAGTTGCGATTGAAAATACTAAGGGAAAAATGGCAATGGCTATGAATCAGATTATATCAGAATCACATTTACCTGCATTTTTAATAGAAGGAATCCTGTTAGGGATTCTTTCTGATGTTAGAAATCAGAAAAATCTTGAACTTGTGTCAGATTATAATTCTATGAAAAACGATAAAAAAGAAGGTGAAGAATAATGGCAAATATAAAACCATACATTGACCAAATCATGGGTGCAACCTATGGTGAAGAAGTTCGTGGTTCAATTGCAAATGCTTTGATGAAAGTAAATGATGATAATGAATCTTATCAGAGTATAAAAACTGAAGTTGTCAATGCGAGGGATGACATTGATTTGGATGTGAAAGAATACAAATCATTAGTTCCTGAAGGAAATCAGGCAAAACTTGCATTACAAAACACAATCAAAGAAGCAACTGTTTTCAAAGATGCAATTGATGCATCAGTAACATCAGCAGGAAAAGCAAAGACTGCATTAGATGAATCAATCAAAATAGCAGAAACATCTAAAGACACTTTAAATTCATCTGTGAATACAGCAGGGACATCAAAAACTGCTTTGGAAGAATCCATCAAAAGTGCAGGTGAATCAAAAATTGCATTGGAAAAAGCAAAATCAACATTGGATGAATCCATCAAGACAGCAGGGACATCAAAATCAACACTTGATGAATCTGTAAAAACAGCAGGAACAACTAAGAATTCTTTGGATGAATCTATCACAAATGCAAATTCATCTAAGACAAGACTTGATGGTTCTGTTGAAACAGCAAACACAGCAAAAACATCATTAGATGGTTCAGTGAAAACTGCAACTGATACAAAGACTGCTTTAGATGATTCTGTTGAAACAGCAAACACAGCTAAGAAAAATCTTGATACAGCATCATCAACAGTGAATGCATCAGTAACATCAGCAGGAAAAGCAAAGACTGCATTAGATGAATCAATCAATGCTTCTTCCACAGCAAATACAGCCTTGAATGATACTTTGAAATTGGCAAATACATCCAAAGAAAATCTTGATTTGTCAATCGAAGAATCGGCAAAATCAAAAACCGATTTAACAACTGAAATTAAAAACGCAGGTAAAAGTCAAACTGAATTGACCATAGTCATTGGTGAAGCCAACACAACAAAAGAAAATGTCAACACAATCATTGGAACTGCACAGAGAGTTGAAACATCTTTAGAAGCTGAAAATATTTCTGCAAAATCCAATATTTCAGAGTTGAGAAGTGAAAACTTTAATAGTCAGGAAATCCTGTCAGGTGTAGCAGATTTGAGAGCCTATCTTGGTTTGTCTGATGCAGATATTCTTGGACTTCAGGTTGATTATCAGAACAAGACAATGAAAAGAATTGCAGGTGCTGTGAATTTAACAGCAGGTGCAGACTTTGACAAATTTGAAATGTTCGGTGGAAGAAAAAGATGTAATGTAGCAGATGATGGAACGATTGTGGCATATCATGGTGACCCTGAATATAATGAAGATGGTTCAATGGGACAGGTCATGGTTTATCAACCGAAATTCTACTATCTTGTGTGTCCTGTGGTGTATGACCCAATCAAATCCACAGGTCTTGGTTATCATTTAAGAAAAGCGAACTATTATGTTTCTTCCAAACCAAGGGCAGGATTTAGACTTCATCCTGCATTTTACGATGAAAATGGAAACGAAATTGATTACATTTTAATGGGTGCATTTGAAGGTTCTGTTTATGATACATCCGCACAGGCTTATTTATTGCAGGATGAACAGGTTGCAGATTTCACTGCATCAACAGGTGACAAATTCAGTTCTATTGCAGGTTCAAAACCATCATCAGGAAAAACACAAAGTCTAACAAGACCAAACATTGAACAGCTTGCTAAAAACAGGGGTGCAGGATGGCATCTTGATAATATTAAAATTGCATCAATGAATCAGTTGCTTATGATTATTGAAATGGGACAGATGGAACTTCAGGGGGCAATTGGTAAAGGTGTCACTGAAGTAAATGACACACCTAATACTGAAAATAATTCTGTGTTGACAGGTGGAACATCAAGTCTTGGAAACAAAACAGGAATAGCTGATGGTGTGAATGGAAAGGTGTCTATAAGTTATCGTGGACTTGAAAACCCTTGGGGAAATATTTGGAAATTTATCTATGGTGTAAATATTTGGGGAAATGGAAAGATGGATGGTGGTCAGCCTTACATCTGTAAAGATTTCAATTATTCAGAAAATAAAAACACAGACAATTATGTTGGTGCAGGTTTTACTGTTGCTAATAAAAACGGATATATTTCTGCAATGGCTTATTCACCAACATGTGATTGGTTGTTTATGGCATCAGAAACAGATGGAAACAGTTCAGTTCCTGTGGGTGATTATACATACATCACAGAAAATCTAAACGGTTACCGAATTGCTCGATTGGGCGGTGTTTGGAATGATTGGAGTGGTGCGGGCGGTTTCGATTGGGGTTTGACTTACGGTGTCGGTTATCGTGGTCGGAATGTCGGCGGTCGGTTGGTGTATGTACCACATGCAACACTTTAAATAAAAATATAGGTCAAACAATGCTAAAAGATTATTAAAAATCTATTGCTCAATTAGGCAGTAATTGGAATAATTGGAGTAATGCAGGCAGTTTCTATTGGAATTTGAATAACAGTGTCAGTAATCGTAATCGGAATATCAGCAGTCAGTTAGTAAATGCACAAAACAAGGGTGTCCAAATGGGCATCCTTGTTTTATATAAATCACTGAATTGTTTAACCTTGCCACTTGGCAGAACATAGAAGTCCTTTTTAGGCAAAATTAAAAAGTTGTGTTGGTAACATAAAGATGTGAAGACTTGACTTTGTGCATACAGAAAGAAGATTTTATGAAAAGATACGGAAACTTATATTCCCAAATATATGATATGGACAACTTAATTCTTGCACACAAGAACGCAAAGAAAGGGAAAGGTTGGTATAAAGAAGTGCAAATGATTGATGAAAACCCTGAATATTATTTGAAATTGATTCAGGACATGCTTATCAATCATACTTATCAAACATCAAAATATGAAACATTTATTAAGAAAGAAGGCAAGAAGGAAAGGGAAATTTTCAAACTTCCTTATTTCCCTGACAGAATATGTCAGTGGGCAATCTTACAAGTTATTGAACCAATTCTTTTGAAGAATTTAACAATAGATACTTATTCAGCAATTCCAAATAGGGGAATTCATTTTGGATTGAAAAGAGTAATGAATGACATGAAATCAGATGTCAAAGGTTGTCAATATTGCTTAAAGATAGATGCTAGGAAATACTATCCATCAATTGACCATCACATTCTTAAATTGAAATATAGAAAGATTTTCAAGGACAAAGACTTGCTGTGGTTGTTGGATGAAATCATTGATTCAACTGAAGGTGGAAAAGGAATTCCTATTGGAAATTACCTGTCACAATGGTCAGGTAATTTTTATTTATCATCCTTTGACCATTGGGTTAAGGAAGTTAAACATGTAAAGCATTATCACAGATACATGGATGACATTGTCATCTTTGGTGAATCCAAGGATGACCTTCACACCTTGTTTCAGGAAATCAAAGACTATTTTCATGAAGAACTTAAATTAGAAATTAAAGACAATTATCAAGTCTTTCCAACTTATGTAAGGGGTATTGATTTCCTTGGATATAGAATTTTCATGGACTATGTATTGTTAAGAAAAACAACATGTCTTCAGATGAAAAGAAAAATGACTGCAATCATGAAAAAAGTTAAATATGGAAATCTGATGAATTATTCAGAATGGTGTTCTATCAATTCATACAGAGGATGGTTGATTTGGTGTAATTCTTTCAGGTTAGAAAGAAAATACATTGAACCTTTGATTTCACATGCGGTCAGGTACTATGAAACAATTATCAAATCAAGAAAGGAATGAATGAAAAATGAAAAATTATGGGACACAAAGAAGTGCTGTGATGCCTGAAGAAATGGAAGTTACATCTGAAAAAGTATTCATTGCAACAAATATTCATCAGGTCACAGTGGAACATGAAAATGAATCGCATCAAGAATATGAATTCAACCTTGTGGAATATGACAAGGATGAATATATCAAATTGCAGAATGAAAAAAATACTGCACTTGAAAAGCAAGTTACTGACACACAGGTTGCTTTGACAGAAGTGTATGAAATGATTCTTGTATAAGAAAGGGGTGTCAATTATGGCAAAAGTATATGCTGATTTGATTAAGAAGGGAATTAAAACAATTGACCAAGTTCCTGAAAAGTTAAGAAAAGAAGTTAAGAAGATTTTGGAAGGTGTTGAATAATGCTGACCAAAATCTTTTTAATTATAAATCTTGTGTGTAGAAAGGGGGTGAATGACATGGCAGTAGTTTATGCAACACTTATCATCAAAGGTGTTAAGAAATTCGCTGATGTTCCGGCAAGAATTAAGGAACAGGTTAAACAGGTACTTATTGACCTTGATTGTCCTGAATTAGCAGAGTAACACGATTGTCCCACAGGTGAATAAGCCTGTGGGATATTTTATGAAAGGAATGGTTAAAAGAAAAATGAATATTAAAGATGGAATTTGTACAACTATTGGTTTATGTGGGTCATTCATTGCAGGATGCTTTGGTGGATGGGACACAGGATTGGTCACATTGTTGATTTTTATGGGAATTGATTACATGTCAGGATTGGTGGTTGCAGGTGTATTTCACAATAGCAACAAGACAAAAACAGGTGCTTTGGAAAGCAGAGCAGGATGGAAAGGTCTTTGTAGAAAATGCATGACCTTGTTATTTGTTTTGATTGCATATCGTTTAGATTTAGCACTTGGGGTTAATTATATCAGGGATGCAGTCATTATTGGATTTATGGCAAATGAATTGATTTCTATTGTGGAAAATGCAGGATTGATGGGTCTTCCACTTCCTGAAGTCATCAATAAAGCAATTGATATACTTACACAGAAAGGTGATGAACAGAATGGACAAGCAGGAATTCATTAAAACAATAGCAGGTTTTGTTTGTAAATATGCAAAACAGTATGGAATTCTTGTTCATAGTCCTATCATTGCACAGGCAATTTTAGAATCAGGGTGGGGAAAATCCACCCTGTCTTCAAAATATCACAATTATTTTGGTTTGAAATGTGGGACAAAATGGACAGGAAAAAGTGTGAACATGACTACACAAGAAGAATATCAGGAAGGTGTTCACACTACAATCAAAGATAATTTTAGGGTATATGATTCTATGGAAGAAGGAATTAAAGGGTATTTTGAATTTATCCAACTTCCAAGATATTCCAACCTGAAAGGAATCACAGACCCTTTGATATACCTTGAAACAATCAAAGGTGATGGATATGCTACATCATCAACTTATGTTGAAAGCAATATGCAGTTAGTCAGACAGTTCAATCTGACACAATATGATAAGAAGGAAGTGAATGGAATGGATAGAACAACAGTTGTTAAACAGGCACAGTCATGGATTGGATATAATGAAGGGAATGGAACACACAAAAGAATTATTGATGTGTATAATGCACATAGACCACTTGCAAGGGGTTATGTAGTAAAATACACAGATGCTTGGTGTGCAACATTTGTTTCAGCTTGTGCAATTAAAACAGGATGCACAGCAATTATTCCAACTGAATGTAGTTGTGAACAGATGATTAGATTATTTGCACAGCTTGGAGAATGGGTTGAAAATGATGCCTATGTGCCAAGTGCAGGGGATGTGATATTCTATGATTGGGATGATAATGGGTCAGGTGATTGCACAGGATTTTCTGACCATGTTGGGATTGTAGAATATGTGTCAGGTGGAATGATTACAATTATCGAAGGCAATATTTCCAATTCTGTTGGAAGAAGAAAAATCAAAGTGAATGCAAAATATATTAGAGGATATGGTGTTCCAAGATACACAACAGCATCTAAACCATCACAGCCTGCACCACAGAAAGACTTGACTGTAATCGCACAGGAAGTTATTGCAGGACTTTGGGGAAATGGTTCACAGCGAAAATCTGCACTTGAACTTGCAGGATATAACTTCAATGCAGTTCAAGCAAATGTCAATGAAATCCTTTCAGGAAAGAAACCATCAGCACCTTCAAAAACCATTGAACAGATTGCAAAGGAAGTTCTTGCAGGTCAGTGGGGTAATGGACAGGACAGAATCAACAGATTGACAAGTGCAGGTTATGATGCAAATGCAGTTCAGAATAAAGTCAATCAGATGGTCAATTCAAAATCCATTGACACAGTTGCAAGGGAAGTCATTCAGGGCAAATGGGGAAATGGTGCAGAAAGGAAAAGACGATTGACACAGGCAGGATATGACTTCAATGTTGTTCAAAATAGAGTAAACGCATTATTATAGGAAGTTATCCATTAGTAACGTACTAGAAACAAATAACGAAAATATCCCATAAAATGTGGGTTCGGAATTATGCAAGCGTTAATCGAATCGATTTACAGCTTACAGAATGCGAAAAAAGCCCGGAAAATCAAGGTTTTTCGGGCTTTTCTTATGCTCAGAATTTCTGAAAGGTTTGTCTCGGTTTGTCCCGATTTGGCAAAATTTGATACTTTTTATATGGGTTAATTTGGGGATAATCGGGGTTAAATTCCTGTTTGGCAGAGTTTATGGGTTAATTTCGGGGTTAAATTTCAGCTGATTTAGGGAACATTTTTCGATGATTTCTCATGTCGGAACAGGTACTGTAAGTGACGATTTTTGAAAATCTGCTGCTTCGGATTCTTTGAAAGCATCTGACGGGTTTTGACCAAATTTAATATAGTTTATCGAATTACATAGAGCGTCGGCTCATTCTTTGATTATGAAGAATGGGTTGGCGCTCTTTTTTTATTTCAAAAAGGAGGTCAGGCTTTATGGATTTCAAAGAATTCGTAAACAAACTGGAACAGGATCTGAAAGACTTTCTTTCGGATACTTCCCCCGGTGCTCAGGTCAGACAGACACCGGTGGAAAAGTTGCAGGCAGGTTCCTACACCGGAATCAGCATCACACCTGCGGATACGAATGTCGGAATGAACATCAACGCAGATCAGCTCTACGCACAGATGCAGGAGGGCAGATCGTATGAAGGTGTTCTGGCAATGGCATTGTCCCAGGTGGAGCACGGAATGCGTGATATGCCCGCTGTGGATATCCAGTCGATTACTAATTATGAGACAGCGAGGAATCTTCTCTGCTTCGAGGTGGTCGGCACTGAACAGAATGCGGACATGCTGGCGAACATCCCTCACACCGATATGGAGAACATGTCGATGGTGTATCGCTTGCAGCTGGACAGCAATGCACAGGGCACTTCCACCATTCTGATTACCAACGCCATGATAGAGCAGTACGGAATCACAAAGGATCAGCTTCATGCGGATGCAATGGAGAATGCTCCTGAGATCAGGCCGGCGAGCTTCAAGACCATGGCAGAGGTTATGGCTGAAATGATGGGAATGCCTGTCGAGATGATGCCGCAGGATATGGCACCGCCTATGTATGTTGCAACCAACGAGGACAAGGTGCAGGGTGCAGCAGTTATGTTCTATCCCGATTTCATGGATCAGGCAGCAAAGGAACTTGGCGGTGATGTGTTCGTTCTCCCTAGCTCTGTGCATGAGGTTCTTATTTTGCCGGATGACGGCAACATGAGCGTGGAAGAGCTGAGAGACATGGTAACTACTATCAATGCGACGGAAGTGTCGGCGCAGGATCGTCTGACAGACAGTGTGTACCACTATGATGCCGGTGCCAGAATCTTTGAACTTGGTGAGAAGTTCGAGGAAAGACAGGAGCAGAAAGAAAATGCCAAAGAGGAACGTTCCTCCGTCCTGAAAGATCTGAAGGATAAGAAACAGGACATGGATTTGAAACCTAAGTCACCCGGACGTCCGAAGAGTAAGGATGAACCGGCCATCGGTTAATCAGAGAGGGACGCAGCGCAATGAATAACGAGACGAAACATGAAATGCAGGTATTCAACAATCCCCTGTTTGGAGATGTAAGAACCTTCATGATTGATGAATCTCCCTGGTTTGTGGCTGTCGATGTCTGCAATGCTCTCGATATCGGGAACAGCAGACAGGCAGTTTCACGACTGGATGAGGATGAAAGGAATACCGTCATTATTAATGACGGAACCTCCGGTAATCCGATAAAAACAATCATCAATGAATCTGGTCTTTATGCACTGATGCTTACTTCTAGAAAAGCGGAAGCAAAGCAGTTCAAAAGATGGATCACCCATGAAGTCATTCCTTCTATCCGAAAGCATGGATTGTATATGACAAATTCTACTCTGGAACAGGTTTCGAAGAATCCGGAACTGATCACAGCATTGGCAAGACAGCTGCTTGAAGAACAGGCGGCAAAGAAAAAGCTGCAGGAGGAACTCCACACAGCACAGCCGAAGGTGGATTACTTTGATCAGTTCATCAATGCCTATGACAGCACTAATCTTCGTAATACGGCAAAGGAACTTGGAATCCCGGAACGCGATCTGGTGCAGTTTCTTCTGGAAAAGAAATATATGTATCGAGATCAGGACAGAAAACTGATGCCTTACGCGGAGTACACCAAACGAGGGTATTTCATCATGAAAGATTATTATCGCAGTAATGGACAGCTGTATCAGTACACACTGTTTACTGCGAAAGGAAAAGCACACTTTCAGCGTCTGCTGGAGAAAAGAAAGCGAGGTGAACAGGCATGACAATGTTTACGGAAGGCCGTCTGCAGGCATATGAGCGAATGATGCAGCAGACTTATATGAGTCACAGTCGCGAGCGTGATTTTAAGAACCAGGGCATGAGCCGAGGTCAGAACAAGAGCCGTGGTAAGCAGGTTGTGAAGGGCGGTGTCCGCCATGGCAGTAATAAGAGTTGAGAAAAACCGCAATTTCACAACGATGAGCAATTACCATCTGAGGGACAAGGATCTGAGCCTGAAAGCAAAGGGGTTGTTATCACAGATACTGAGCCTTCCGGATGACTGGGATTACAGTGTCCGTGGTCTTGCTTCCATTTGTCTGGAGGGCAAGGATTGTATTGTGACAACTCTGAAAGAGCTTGAAATCAAGGGTTATCTTGTAAGAAAGCAGCTTCGTGATGCAAACGGAAGGCTGAGCGGTATCGAATATATCATCTATGAGACACCACCTGAGCAGTGTGCGGATTCACCGTGTACGGAAAAACCGGATACGGTAAAACAGGATGCGGATAGACCGAATACGGCAAAACCGGATGAGGGAAACCCGCCACAATTAAATACTAATAAAACAAAGACGAAAGAAATCAAAGACAGAGAGAAGAAAGAGCTTCGCCATAAATACGGGGCTTATGGAAATGTTCTTCTGTCGGATGAGGACTTTGAAAAACTCATGGCTGAGTTCCCTGCTGATTACACACAGCGTATTGAACGGTTATCCGAGTACATGGCTTCTTCGGGAAAATCCTACAAGAGTCATCTGGCTACTATCCGCAGCTGGGCAAGAAAAGAGAAACCGACAGTGCAGAGAGGATACAGTCATGACATCTACAAATATGAGGAGGGTGAAAGCTTATGACAGATACGGCAGGCAGTATAGCCGGTACGATTCTGGAGCGTTTTTCTGAAAAAAGGGCTCCTACAGAGAATGAGTACCTGGGCGATGACGGTTTGCTCTATTGCAGTAAGTGCCATACCCCCGTTCAATGCAGGGTGAATATGTTTGGTTCACCGAAGATTGTTGGATGTGTGTGCAAATGCCGCAGAGAGGAAGAAGAAAAGCGCAAAGCTCAAGAGAGAGAAATGGAGCTGCAGCGCAGAATCAGACAGCTGAAAGCCAATGGGATTCAGGAGAAACATCTTCTGGACTGGCGTTTTGAAGTGGCTGATGACAATAAAGATATCCAGATGGCAAAGCGTTATGTGGAGAATTGGAGCCAGGTCAAGGAGAAAAACCTTGGCCTTTTGTTATGGGGAGATGTGGGAACCGGAAAATCTTTTACCGCCGCCTGCATTGCCAATGCCTTATTGGAAAACGGTACGGCAGTCCTTATGACCAACTTTTCCAAAATCCTGAATCAGATGGGAGCAATGTACAGTGATGAGCGTTATCAGTATATTGCTTCCTTTTCTAATTTCGCTCTGCTGATTATTGATGATCTGGGTATCGAGCGTAATACCGAATATGCGCTGGAACAGGTGTATGCAGTGATTGATGAAAGATATAAGTCAGGATTACCGGTGATTATCACCACAAATCTGACCATCAATGAGATCAGGAATCCATCCGATGTAGCACACGCCCGAATTTACAGCAGAGTGCTTGAAATGTGTACACCGGTTCATGTAGCCGGAAGTGACAGACGAAAGCATATCGGTATGGAGAAACAGAAGACCGTGAAGGAGGTACTGAATCTATGAAGAAGACATTCTATCCCTTTTGGAAGAAAAACAATGATGTGAAGCGCCGCCCTCCCAAGGAGGTAAATATTCGTGGCAAAAACAGATATTATGACTGCCGGGTTGGCAGGAGGAGAGGTTTCGCAAGGCGCGGAGGCTGAACAGGTCGTACAGCTGAAACTATCTGAACTGCATCCCTTTGAAGGGCATCCGTTTCAGGTGCGTGATGATGAGGAGATGCAGCAGATGGTGGAAAGTCTTTCGGAATTTGGTGTTCTGGTTCCACTGATCGTCAGACCGGACCCGTATGGAGGATATGAAATCCTTTCAGGACATCGCAGACACAGAGCCAGTGAATTGGCTGAAAAAGAAACAGTTCCTGCGATTATTCGTGATCTGGATGATGATGCAGCAATCATTCTCATGTGTGACAGCAATCTGCAGCGTGAAAATATCCTGCCGAGTGAACGAGCCTGGGCATTCAAAATGAAGTTGGATGCGATAAAACACCAAGGAACAAGATCAGATTTAACTTCTACGCAAGTTGCGCAGAAGTTATCCGTTGAGAAGGTCGGAGAGGATTCAGGTGTGAGTAAGGACACCGTTAGGCGGTATATCCGTCTCACAAATCTCATTCCAGAGGTTATGGATATGGTGGATTCCAAACAGATTGCCTTTAATCCGGCGGTGGAATTGTCCTACCTGAAGCCAAGTGAACAGAAGGAGTTCCTGGAAGCAATGGACGCTACCCAGGCTGCGCCTTCCCTTTCGCAGGCTCAGCGCATGAAAAAACTGAGTCAGGAAGGGACATGCACTCTTGTTGCAATGTGTGAAATCATGAATGAAGTTAAAAAGGGAGAACTGGATCATGTCACCATCAAAAATGATGTGCTGAGAAAGTATTTCCCGAAATCCTATACGCCGAAGCAGATGGAAGACACGATCATCCGTCTGTTGGAACAGTGGCAAAGAAAAAAACAGCGGGATATGAACCGCTAAAAGGAGGAAACAGAAATGGCACAGAATTTTATGGATAAGCGCTATTCTCCGGAAGATGCGCTTAAGACATTGGAGTTCCTGCAGAGTGCGGTGGACAGCGTTCGCCGTGTGATGGTGGGAATTCTGGATGAGCACATGGAAGAAGCACAGCGCATTGCCGGTGAAGAATCCGGCGGTGATTATCCTGCTGTTGTGATGGCAATTAACCCCAGTGGTTATATCGACGTATTCACTGCGCAGGAATTTCAGCATATGACCGAAGAGGATGATGCATTCTGTGAGCAGGATATCATTTTCGATGATCTGCTTCTGATCCATTGCAATCCGGAGGATGTGGTTGATCTGGGAGGTATTCGTTATCTTCTGGGAACCGCAGTGATTGTGGAGATGGATGAGAACGGCAATGAGTGCTCCGTCACCCATGAAACCATCGAGAATGCTTTCGATTATGTGAATGCCAATCTCACTACGATTACAGTGGATGGTATGGCAATTCCGGCATTCCGTCTGGTGTAAAAAGTAAAAATCCTGTGGAAAGGAGGAGTAGCCCATGCAGGAAGAAGTGGAAAACAGAACCGTGAACCTAGCGATATCGACCACAAAGCTGACAGGCAGGACGATTCTCAACGCATACCGGCTCTGGAAAAGTCATCATAATGCTGCGAAAGCAAAAAACGCAGCAGAGATGGCGAAAGAAGATACAACCCCTCATGGCAAACAGACCATTCAGGAGCTGATCGGTCAGAATCAGGGTGTCAGTAGCATCGACATTCAGAATACCAATATCCGTGATTTTGAAAAAATCGCGAATAAGTATGGAGTGGATTATGCGATCACCAGAGATAAGTCGGTCACACCTCCAAAGTATATGGTGTTTTTCAAGGCTAGGGATGCAGATGCACTGACAGCTGCATTTGCGGAATACAGTAACCAGAGATTGAAGGCGAAGGATAAGCCGAGTGTTCTGAAACAGCTGAACAAGCTGAAGGAACTGGTGGCATCTATTCCTTCTAAAGTCAGAAATAAGAGTCAGGAGCGTGATCTATGAGTACAAAAATGAAAAAGCTTCTGATATTGAACCTGCCATATGTGATTGCTGGTATGCTGGCAACAAATATCTGGGAGGCATGGCGATTGGCTGAAGGGGCGGATACTTCCGCGAAACTCTTCAGCTTTTTTTCTGCCATCGGAGTGGCTTTTTCCAATCCCCTTCCGAGTATTCATCCGGCAGACCTCTTGTTCGGCATCATTTGTGGTGCTGCACTCAGGTTTGCGGTGTGGATGAAAGGCAGAAATGCAAAAAAGTATCGACATGGCATGGAACACGGAACAGCCCGCTGGGGTACACAAAAAGACATTGAGCCATTCATGGACCCGGAGTTTCAGAACAACGTCATTCTGACAAGAACAGAAAGACTGATGATGGGTAACCGACCGAAGAATCCGGCCAATGCAAGAAATAAGAATGTGCTGATCGTCGGCGGTTCCGGCAGTGGTAAAACGAGATTTTGGCTGAAACCCAATCTGCTCCAATGCCATTCTTCCTATGTGGTAACAGACCCCAAGGGAGATATTGTAATTGACTGTGGCAAAGCACTTACCAGAAACGGATATCGGATCAAGATTTTTAATACGATCAATTTCCGAAAAAGTATGCATTATAACCCTTTTTCCTACATTCACGGAGAAAAGGATATTTTGAAGCTGACCACAACGCTGATTGCCAATACCAAGGGTGATGGAAAATCTGGTGATGAGTTCTGGACGAAAGCGGAGACGCTTCTGTACTGTGCCCTTATCGGTTATATCCACTATGAAGCACCGACAGAGGAACAGAATTTTGCGACTTTGATCGAGTTTCTGAATGCCATGGAGGTTCGAGAGGATGACGAAACATTCCAGAATCCTGTGGATCAGATGTTTGAAGCTCTGAAAAAGAAGAAACCAAACCACTTTGCAGTACGCCAATATGCCAAGTTCAAACTGGCTGCCGGCAAGACCCTGAAAAGTATTCTCGTGAGTTGCGGTGCCCGTCTTGCTCCGTTTGATATTCAGGAGGTTCGTGACATTACAATGTATGACGAGTTGGAACTGGATACGCTGGGAGATAAGAAAACGGCGCTGTTCCTAATCATGAGTGATACGGACCCGACCTTTAACTTCCTGATTTCGATGATCTACACGCAGTTATTCAATCTGCTTTGTGAGAAAGCGGATGATGTTTACGGAGGAAGACTTCCGGTGCATGTTCGCTGTCTGATTGATGAGTGCGCGAATATCGGTCAGATCCCGAATCTGGAAAAGCTGGTTGCGACAATCCGAAGCCGTGAGATATCAGCCTGTCTGGTATTGCAGGCACAGTCACAGCTGAAAGCAATATACAAAGATAATGCCGATACCATCATCGGCAATATGGATTCCCGTATTTTCTTGGGCGGTTCAGAACCGACAACACTGAAAGAACTGAATGCAGCCCTGGGTAAAGAAACTATCGACACCTATAACACTTCCGATACCAGAGGCAACAGCCCGTCCTATGGTACAAATTATCAGAAGTTGGGTAAGGACCTTGCGACAGTCGATGAACTGGCGGTGCTGGATGGCAGTAAATGCATCCTGCAGCTGAGAGGTGTGAGACCGTTCATGTCGGATAAATATGATCTGACACAGCATCCGAATTATAAAATGACTGCGGATTATGACAAGAAAAATGCTTTTGATATCGAGAAATTCCTGAATCACAGGCTGAAATTGAAGCCAAAGGATGTGTATGAGGTGATCGATGCAGATGCAATAGGAGGCTAACAATGACAAAGTTTGTATCTATCGGCAAGTATTTCATCAATCTGGAGCATGTGCTGACTGTGACTGCGCCGGATGCTAATAATCGTATCTGGATTGAGATGGACAGCGGACAGACCATCGAAGCAGAAGGCAAATACTTCTCCAGAGTGATCGGTATGAAGTCCGATATCAATAAAGCAGAGTAAGGAGGTAGAACAATGGCTGGTTATGAAAACAGACAGGATAATGCTCAGGATAGAGCAGAAGTCACGATTAAGTTCGGAAAAGGACTTATGGGTGAACCATTCACCTCAAAAAACGGCAAAGAATTGGTGGAAATCAAAATTCCGAATGCAGATCGCTCAGACAGCAGACCGTGGGAATCCTTTGTTGTTCCCGCGAATTTCGTGCATGAAAACCAGTATGGTAAGGGTATATGGATGAAGCTGCCGGAGGATGGTGTGACAAAGCTTTCCCGTAATGTTCTGGAAGGTCAGGATGCATCCGGTAGAAATATCTGGGGCAGAGAATCCAGAGAAATCACCAATAAGGAGCTGAAAGCACTGGTCGAAACCTATAAGACCAGGGATAGAGGTTCCGTGATGACTGACCTTGCCGAGAAGAAAGCGGAAATGGGAAGCAGACCGCCTTTTGGAAGAAGCGGAAAGGCACATGATGATCTTCCCTTTCGATAAGAATCCTTCTGAATAAGATTCGTTGTCGCAGATGCGACCGGGCGGCGAAAGCTGCCTGTTACATAGCCGGAATGCTGACTGATCATCAGTATCTCCGGCTATTTTCATTTCTGGAATCGCTCAGACAGGTGCACATGAATGAGTAATCACAGAAAACAATCATTCAATCAGCCCATATAAGGGCGCATAGTCAAAAGGAGGACTAATTTTATGGCATTTTTCAACTCTGCAGTAACCGTATTACAGACTCTCGTTATCGCACTCGGCGCTGGTCTCGGCATCTGGGGCGCAATCAACCTGCTCGAAGGTTATGGCAATGACAATCCGGGCGCTAAGTCTCAGGGCATGAAGCAGTTTATGGCTAATTAAAGGGAACAAAAAGA